>MTLE01007261.1_pt1 | contig 14286 bp, 10 predicted proteins | sample 1982461 | NCBI WGS metagenome assembly MTLE01 (sample SAMN05712605, study PRJNA340218) | biofilm metagenome | isolation source: sample SPL anode biofilm adapted to -200 mV | place: USA | collected 2012-02-03
TTAAAAATCCCGCGCAGGATGGTTTCCAGGCCGACCAAGATCAGCAGCATATATGCCGGCAGCGGCGGGGTCAGGTACCAGCGAAAGATCAGCGGGTTGGCAATTGCGAAAAAGGCGAAATATATCCAGGGATAAAACAGCCAGGGCCACAAACGCGGCTCAGCTTGCACAGTACGGCGGAGTCCGATCAGGTAAAGAAACGGGAAAGCGACCAGCCCGACCGCCACGGCCGCGGCTGACCCGATCCAATTTTGGGTCAGAAAGGGTGTGGCGTAATGCTGAAGCAGGCGGATCAAGGCTTCTGAGGCATCCAAACGATATGCCAGCAATTTAGCGCTGACCGAATGCGGGATGAAACTGCCAAAATACAGACTGGCAAAACCGATCCAGGCGCCCACCGGCAGCAAGAACGCCGCCAACGCTTTCCACGTGATAGAATAGGCACGCTCTTTCTTGATCAGCCGGATGAACCAGTCCAATGCAATCGGGCCGAGCAAAATGACCGCATCCGGCCTGGTCAGCACGCCCAAACCAGCCAGCAGCGCCACCCAGGTCAGCCGCAGGTCCAGGTAAGCATAAGCTGCCGCAGTCAAGAAAAATACGTACAGGCTGGTTTCCAGTCCCCCAACAGCAAAAGTTACAGAAAACGGCGCAACCGCCCAACCCAACGCTGCCGCCGCACCTGCCAGCGGAAATTTCAACCGCCGGCCAAGCTGAAACAGCAGCACACACGTGGCGGCATCGGCCAGTGCATTCACGTCCAGCGCCAATGTCGGAAAATCAGCTTTTGCTCCGCCGCTCAATAATCCCAAAAAAGCCATCAGCAGCGTGTATAATCCGGTGGTGGTTCCCAACACCCGTTCGCCGGGATTAAATACGAATCCTGCTCCGCTGAGGATATTGCGGGCGTAGCGAAAAGTAATATAAGCGTCGTCAATCGTTCGCGGGCCAGGAATCCAGCGGGCAGCCAATGCCAGCAGCACCAAAAGAATTGGGAACCAGCAGCGAGATAATATCTTGCGGTTCATACAAGCCCTTCCGGGTGAGGTGATCTTCATCAAGTATAGTGCATGAGGCAGGCCATTCGGCTTACGAAAATGTACAAAAAAGCTACCCAAATGCGCTTCTTAAGTTGCTGAATGTGTTTTTCGTCACTTGAAATGTAAGACAATAATCAGCAATATGGAAGAAAACCCAAACGGTTTGGTTACAATATAGAATACGGCTGCTACAGCGGAATGATCAAACCAGGAGTAATGATTTATGGCTTCAACAGTGGTGGTTCTGGTTAATGGTGAAGTCCTCGTCAACGGACAGAACATGACCATCAAAAGTCAGCGGGAAAACGCCCTTCAACTTGCAGAAGGATTGCTTCCGCTCTTTGACAGTGATACCCGGGTGGTGGTGTTGCATGGCAACAAACCCCAGGTGGGTTTTGTGTTATTCCGTTCCGAGTTAGCCAGCCATATTTTGCACGCCATTCCATTGGATGTTTGCGGTGCGGATACACAAGGCGCTACCGGCTACATGCTGTCGCAGGCATTCATCAATGTCTTACGGCGCAAACAGGTTCGCCGCCAGGTAATGTGCGTTCTGACGCAAACCCGAGTACGCCTGAAACCCGCCGGCAAACCGCTTCTGAAAGCGATTGGTCCCTGGTTTGACCGGGAGAAAGCGGATCAATATCGCCAGACGCGCGGCTGGACCATGATAGAGGAACCCGGAAGCGGTTACCGCCGGGCAGTTCCTTCGCTGCCGGCGGAAGAAATTCTTGAATTTGATGGCATTCAACAACTGGTCGAATCTGGCACAGTCGTAATTGCCGCCGGCGGCGGCGGTATTCCGGTAATCGAAAACAGCGAAGCGGACTACGAAGGGTTCGAGGCTGTTCTGGATACCGAAGAAGTCGCCGTCCTTCTGGCCAGCCGGTTGAAGGCCAAACTGCTGATCAGCGTAGTGGAAAGCGATCACAAATTCACGCGCGAAGGTTTACGCACTGAAGGAAAAAGCCACCTGGACTTGAACGGCCTGGATGACTTACTGACACGTGAGGAATTCAGCAGTACATCCGTCAAGAACAAGCTGAATGCTGCCTCTAACTTTTTGCATACTGGCGGCGAGCAGGTGATCATCACCACGCTGCGGAAGTTGAACGATACCATGCAAGGCAACAGTGGGTTAACCATCGGCGCAAACCGGCCGGCGACCGATTTCTTTGAAGCGAAGAGCCAGGATTAACCATGTCTTGCGATCAAACTGACCCGTTAAATCTTGAGCAGGAAAATGCCTTATTGCGCACGCGTCTGAAACAGATGGAATCGCGTGAACTATTTTTGTGGGGTTTGCTGCTGGAAACCTCAAGAAAATTGCAGTCCTCATCTGCTTCGATCAAAGCCGCGGTGTCGAGTTTGTTAAATTACGACATTTTCTGGGATATTGCCAATCAGCGTGAATTTTTAGAAACCATTAACGTCAGTATTGATCAGGTCAGCGAACTGGTGATGCTGGTCAATATCGAATCCAGGCTGCGCGGCGGTACGCTGGAATTTAAACGGGAACCTCATTACATCCAGGAAATTATTACGCTGGTAAGAGTCAACCTGCTGCGCAAGCAGCCGGAATTCGTTCTGCAAACCAATTTTCCAGATGATGGGAAACTGGTGGATGTTGATTACTCCTATCTGACCATTGCGCTCGAAAACCTGCTGACCCTGGTATCTGGAGGATTTAAAACATCGCCCATTCAACTTAGCGCCAATCAGGAAAACGACCGCTGGCATATCACGATTGCTGGCATTGATCCTAAAGTCGCTGCACTGATTAACGATTATTGCCTGGCCGATATATCCCTGGCTGACCGTCCACCTGTCACCGGTGAAACTGCTCTGCAGCTGCACATTGCCTATGAAATCTTGAAATTGCATGAGATTCAACTGGCGGTTGCGGACAGCCTTACTGAAATGAGCCTGTTCATTTCGTTCACTGGAAAATAGAATCGCATGCTGAAAACTCCTTTCTCAGTGCCGCGGTTGCTTGACCCTTCAAAATGATGAAATCAATTAACATTTTGTTGATCGGCGATGAACCCAATATTTTGCGAACTTTGCGGCGGAATCTTGTCAGCCGTGGCTATGACGTGTCAATTGCTTTTGACGATAACGAAGCCTACGAGATGACCTCAATGATTCATCCCGATTTATTTGTACTTAACCTCGATTTTACAATGGTAAAAGTGGACGGGCTTGAAATTTGCGCCAAATTGAGGCGATTAAGCCAATCTCCAATTATGGTGCTGTCGGCTATCGGCTCTGAAAAAATCAAGATTCAGGCTCTGGATCTCGGCGCTGACGATTATCTGGTGATGCCGGCCAATATGGAAGAATTCCTGGCGCGTGTTCGCTCTTCTCTGCGCCGCTGGCTGGAATTTAAAGGCGAAACCATCAAGCAGAATCACATGCTGATGTACCGCGATCTCTTTATCGATACCAATGCCCGCCAGGTTACCATTCGCGGTGATCTGGTTCGCCTGACCCCAACGGAATACGAATTGCTGCTGTATCTGGCTAACCGCGCTGATAAAGTCATCACCCACCGCGAATTGCTCAAGGCAGTCTGGGGCACAGAATATGGCGATGAACGCGAATACTTACGCGTCTTTATTTCGCAGCTCCGGCGAAAAATTGAGGATGATCCGCTCACCCCGGAATATATCATCACCGAACCAGGCGTAGGCTACCGTTTTGTATCAGATTCACGGTAGGTATTTCACAAGACTCCTGCCTATTTTGTTGATCAGCCTTCTAAACGAGGCAATCCGTCGAACCATTGGTCATTAAAGCTGGGTATTAAGGTACACTAAAAAACTCACTGCATTAAAGCTTACAACCTAACAAGAACATTAAGACCCAGTAAGGTTCATTAACAGTTGTCGCCAAAAGGGGCCTGCGCGATCAAGGAAACGGATCGCCGGCCCTTTTTTATTTAGAACCCCAGGCGTATCTCGCCTGATTTTCGAGGTTCCTGCAAAACTTTTTCATCCGCACGCGTTTCTGCTGGAACTTGTATTTATTGTTTCTTTATAGTTTCTTTATGCCTTTTTGAGGCGCATATGTTAATCTGAAACATGTAACAGAAAGTACAAATAGGGTTTTTTGTCGCTCTTTATTCGCAAAACCCTGCTTAAGAACCCCCTACTGGTAACAGCTCCATTTACGTTCTTTATCTTCTTTAGCGGTTTGGATATCGTAGTACTTCGCTAGACCCCCTTTCTACAAGGCTTTTGCAGGCAGCAATCAGCTTACATCAATCCTGCAAAGCCTGCCAAGGCGCACGCTTATTGAACGTGAAGTCTATTCGAGGTGGCGAAAAATATGGCTGATAGCCAATGGAAATTAAATTTACCCACGCTGAAGAAAAACTCCCCTCTCCGAGTACAACGTGTTGACAGTCTTAATCCTTTGGCTGTCTGCCAGCAAACTTTAAATTTCATCAGCGCCTCTTTACTGGTTAACATTTCCGGCAAACAAATTTTATTTACAAAAAAGCGATTGAGACAATCTCAATTTCCGGCATATTCAAATTTCACTTGCGGCGTAACACAGACCGCCAAGTCTGCTTATTTGAATATGTGATTTCCGAAAATCGTCCATCTGCACGGTTCGATTTTCGCAGCACTTTATGCTAACTACCAGTGAGGAGGCAGGTGAAATGGCTAAATTTTACCGCACGAAATCTAACGGTCAATTTTTTGGTCATCCTATCCGGCTAATAGACTGCCTGCTTTCTGGAGTAGAAAAAAACTGGCGTTTATAGAACGCCTATTTCAAAGGAGGATATTTCCCAAAAAATCGGCTTGTATTCGTGAATAAATGCACAAATCGTATTGATGCACGACCATTCCACACTAGAGATGTCTTGTTGGGAGAATGAAGATGAAAAGTTGGAAATTGATATCTGTAATTCTTCTGGTTACCATGCTTTTTGCTGCCTGCACCCCGGCCGCTCAAGAGCCGACCGCGGTGACCAGCGACACTGGTAACGAAAGCGCCACCGTAATTAAAATCGGCGCACTGTATCCGCTCACCGGCGCTGACGCCGGCTGGGCTGGTGATCCGTACATCAAGTCACACCAGCTTGCCATTGATGAAATCAATGCAGCGGGCGGTATTCAGTGCTTGGGCGGAGCGAAATTAGAGTTGGTCAAAGGCGATACCAAGGGTACCGCTGAAGCCAGCAACTCCGAAATGGAACGTCTGGTAACGCAGGAAGGCGTCATCGCTGTTATGGGTTCCGCGCTGAGCGGCACCACCCTGCCGACAACCGAGTTGGCTGATAAATACGAAATTCCGTTTATCGTCCCCAACGCTCTGGATGGTGTCATCACCGACCGTGGTTTGAAATACGTCTTCCAGACCGTTTCCACGCTGCAGCAATGGGGCGCGGATGACGCCGCTTGGGCGAAAGACCATGGCGCGATGACCGCTGTCATCACCGTCCCGAACTTCACCTTCGGTAAAGAAGTTGAAGACACCTGGACCAAAGGCATCGCCGATAACGGTCTCGAACTGCTCGGCACCATCACTTACGATGGCAGCGCCCAGGATTACACCGACACCATCCTCAAAGTAAAACAGATGGATCCGGATGTCTGGTTCCTGCTGGGCAACAACCAGACCCCTCAGCTGGTCAAACAGACCAAAGAACAGGGTTACTACCCCAAGATGGGTATCATCACCCTTGGTTCCGGTTTCGCGACCACCTTCTTCCTGAATGAAGTTGGCGCTGATCTGGCGGATGGCATCATTGTCACCGGCGATTTCGCTCCGGTAAGCTCACTGAATGTTGATCCTACCTTCATGAGCACCTTCCAGGAATACACCGGACAGGAATTAGGCGGCACCTATAACACCACCTATGCCTCCACCTGGCTGCTGAAAGCTGCCCTGGAGAAATCCTGCTCGACTGACCCGAAGAAACTGGCCGAAACTCTGCGCACCGAGACCTTCTCTGACCCGCATTTCGCGTTCCAATGGCCCGAAGCCTCCTTCGATGAGAAGGGCCGTCTGGTACAGGCTGCCTCTGTGATTGCTCAGTGGCAGAGCGGCGAACAGGTTGCTATTTGGCCTGATGAACTCAAAGCTGCCGAAGCTGTATGGCCCGTTCCCGGTTGGGATGCCCGCACCGGTGGGTTGAGCGGCGAAGCTGTCACGTCCGAAGCGCCCGCTACGGAAACTGCTGACGCCCCTTGGGCTTCTTCAGACTACTCCAAAGCGCTGCTGTCTGACGCGGCTAAAACCGTAGACACCTCCGCTTACAAGAAAGACGGCCCCTACACCATCGCCGTTTCACAGCAGGACCCGAGCAATGGCTGGGGCAACACCTACAACGTCACGATCGATGCCTACGGCAAAGAACTGTTGGACCAGGGTATTCTTGCCAAGCCGCTGCTGACCTCCGTCACCAATGACGCCAACAAGCAGATCAGCGACCTGGAAGACTTCATCGAGCAGAAGCCCGATGCGATCGTGGTCGAACCGCTTGGCCGCGCCGCCCTGACTGCCACCATCAAACGCGCTATTGATGCCGGTATCCCGGTTGTCTTATGCGCGAACGGCATCGAAGGCGATGACTTCACCGCCCGTGTCGATGTGGACTTCTGGGAGTATGGTTATCGCTCAGGCCAGGGTCTTGCCGAACTTTTGGGCGGCAAGGGCAAAATCGTCATGTTCCACGGTATCGCCGGCGTTGACTCGACCGAAACCTGGGGCGCGGCTGCTAAAGAAGCTTTAGCCAACTATCCTGACATTGAAATCGTCGCCGAAGAATACGCCCAGTGGAATATCGCCACTGCCAAACAGAAGATGGAAGCCCTGATGGCTGCCCATCCTGAGATCGATGGCGTTTGGGCTGGTGGTGGTGAAATGGCGCTTGGCGCTGCATTAGCCTTCGCTGATGCCGGCAAAGACGCCCCCGCCTTTGGCATGGTCAACGTCCCCAATGGCTTCTTACGCCTGGCTGACCAGTACGACTACAAATTCGTCGGGGCCCCAGATCCCCCGTCAATGTCCAAATACTGCTTAGACGTCGCAGTTCAAATTTTGCAGGGCAAGAATGTACAGAAATTCATCGACCTGCGGACTTTGATGGATGGCGCTGATGTCTATGACAACACCGACTTCATTCAGTACTATGCACCTGAGTTGAATGATGACTTCATTCCGCCGATGACGGTCGATCTGCAATCCTATATCGACGGCGGTTTTGAACGGAAATAGTTCCACTTCGATGATCGACTGAGATTATTTATCTCGTTTCACATCATCGCTCCTACGCTTCACGAAAAATTTCCCTGCTGGATGGGTTCTCCAGCAGGGAAATTGAAGGGTCTAAGGACATTTTTCCATCTCACCCAAGCTGAAACGCAGCAGGAAATAAGCACTACAACCATTCACTTGTCAAATAACGCTTTTCTATTCTCGAAAAGCGTACAAAGCGAAAACTTCACCGTCATTCGCAGCAACACCGCTGAAGTAGCAAAACTGAAAGATACCTAACAGGTAGAGGTGAATATGGGCGAAACAGTTTCCACAGAGCAGACCGTACCCGAACCGATTCTCAAACTTACTGATATTAAAAAATCGTTCGGCGGTATTCATGCATTATCAGGTATATCCTTCGAACTCTTACCGGGAGAAGTCCATGCCCTGGTTGGTGAGAATGGCGCAGGTAAATCTACATTAATCAAAATAATCGCCGGCGCTTACACGCCCGATTCGGGGGTTATTGAGTTAGATGGAATTCAATATGCTGAATTCACGCCTGACCACGCTCGCGAATTAGGCATTGGCATTGTGTACCAAGAATTTACATTGCTGCCTGAGCTATCGGTCGCGGAAAACATTTTCATTGCCGAACAGCCATTGAACAAACTGGGGCTGGTCGATCTCCGCGAGCGCAATCGTCGCGCAACCGAATTGCTGGCACATTTAGGCGCCGATAAAAATATTCAGCCAAATGAGTTGGTTAAAAATTTGACGGTAGGCGAACAGCAGCTTGTTGAAATTGCCAAAGCACTGGCTACAGATGCGCGCATTCTGATCATGGACGAGCCCTCTGCGGTTTTGCCCAGCAATGATATGGACCGGCTCTTTTCAGTTATCCGCCGCCTGCGCGAAGAAGGTCACAGCATCATCTTCATTTCGCACCGGTTGAGCGAAATTTTTGAACTTGCCGATCGGGTTACTGTTTTGAAGGATGGCCAGAGCATGGCCACCTTAATGGTCAAAGAGACCAATAACACCGAACTGGTGCGGCTGATGGTTGGGCGCTCGCTGACCGACATGTACCCGCAGCACGACAACAAGATTGGCGATGTCATTCTGCAGGTGCACAGCCTGGCCATCGAAGGAACCGTTTGTGGCATCACCTTCGATCTGCATGAAGGCGAAGTGCTGGGCCTGGCCGGTTTAGGCGGCAGCGGACGCACCACGGTTGCGCGCGCACTGGTTGGGTTAGCCAAAATCACGGGGGGAGAGGTGCTTTACCTGGGCAAACCTGCCCCGAAATCCCCTGCTAAGGCAGCCGCGAAAGGCCTGGTGCTGATTCCCGAAGACCGCAAATCCTTTGGGTTGGTGCTCAACCAGAGCATGCGCTTCAATATTGCCTTACCCAATCTGCAGCAGTTTCGCAATCACGGCGTTATTCACGGCAAACGTGAAAGCAACGCCGTGAATGATTCTATCGCCGCCGTACAGATCCGCCCGGCCCAGCCGGAAATCATCACTGAAAACCTGAGCGGCGGAAACCAGCAGAAGGTTGTGGTTGCCAAATGGCTGTTAACCCAGCCAAAAGTGGTAATTTTCGACGAGCCGACCCGCGGAATCGACGTCGGCGCGAAAGCGGAAATTTACCAGCATATTCGTGATTTGACCTGCAAGGGCGTCGGCGTCATTATGGCTTCCTCTGACTTGCCAGAAATTCTTGGTATGAGCGACCGGGTTCTGGTCTTCCATGAAGGCTGCCTGGCTGGCGAAATTGCTCGCGAAGATGCCACCGAAGAACTGATTATGCAGTACGCAACCGGCATTGACCCGGATCAGGCCGCCTGAAAGCCGGCGAAAAGTTTTATTGGAAAGGATCAACCATTGGTATGACCACAATTACGATGAACGATCGATCCAACTCATCCAATTTTTGGCGGAATGTAACCAGTTTCATCCGTAACAACGCCTCGCTGCTGTTGATTTACGGCCTGATTTTGGTGGTTGGCATCGGCACGGCAATTTTCTCTGAAAACTTCCGCTCAATCTCCAACATCATCAGTTTGCTGCGGCAGTCGATTGTGTTGGCATTGATTGCTATCGGCCAGAGTCTGGTCGTTCTGACCGGCGGCATGGATATGTCCGTCGCAATGATCGCGCGTATCACCGCCCTGATTGTTGCCAGTATCTTCAACAAATACAGCTCAGACACTTTGATTGCCCCAATGATTTTCTTGGGTGTTGGCATTGGCGCGCTGATCGGTTGTGTTAATGGTTTGCTGGTCACCCGTACCCACGCTAATCCCTTCATCATCACCTTTGGTGTAGCCAGTTTACTGCGCGGTATCTGCCTGGCAATCTCCTCCACCCCCATCCGCGGAGTCCCTTCCGGCTACCTGCAAATATATGATGCCCGCATCGGCGGAGTACCGATCAACGTGATTGGTATTCTCCTGATCTGGCTGCTGGCGTACATCTTTACCACCCGCACTCGCGCCGGACGCGCTGTTTTCGCAGTTGGCGGTTCAGAACGGGTTGCGCGCCTGTCTGCCATTCGGGTTAACCGCACCCTGGTGATGACCTATGTTCTGGCCGGTGTTTTTGCCGCTCTGGCAGGCCTGTTCCTGTTGGCCCGGACCGGCGTTGGTGACCCCAGTGCTGCGGATGGAATGGACTTCCAGTCCGTCGTCGCCGTTGCGTTGGGCGGCATCAGCCTGTACGGCGGCAAGGGTTCCATCCTGGGCACGCTGGGCGGCGTCTTGCTACTGGGGCTGCTCTCAAACGTATTCAATATTGTTCAAATCGATATCTACTACCAGCAACTGTTGTTGGGCATGATTGTTCTGGTTGCGGTAGCCGCTTACAAATCGCCGAAAAACTTATGAACTCAACCATTCAAAAACCAAACTCGCTCCAAAAACGATTGTTTGATACGCGCTTTTCACCGCGCATGGTTCGCTGGGTGGATCTGGCCGGTCAGCGCGCCGCCCCGATTGGCGTAATCATTATTTTGATCGCTGCGGCCTTGTTTGCGCCTGCCTTTTACAACCCGACCAACCTGAAAAGCCTGGCAATCCAGTTTGCCGTGCTGGGAATTGTTGCGCTGGGTGAAACCCTGGTGCTTCTGGTACGGTCCATTGATCTTTCCGTCGGCGCAGTGATGGCGCTCGGCGCGGTCATCGTCGTCCAGACCCAATCCGGCAATTCATTGATCGGCTCAATCGTCACAGCGTTGGGGTTAGCCGCGCTGATTGGGCTGGTCAACGGTGTGCTGATTACCAAACGTCAGGTGCCGCCCTTCGTCGCCAGCTTCGGCATGATGTGGTTTATTCAAGGGGCGCGGCTGGCCTATACCAACGGTCAGGCCAGCGGTACAGTGCCTACTTTCCTGCGGGCAATCAGCATCACGCCGGTCGGTTTTATCCCGGCAGCGCTGCTGGTATTCCTTTTATTAGGCGCCGTGCTTTACTTTTTCATCCGCTTTACGCGCTTTGGCCGCTGGATTTATGCGGTCGGCGGCAATCCTTCTGCGGCGCAATATGCGGGCATCCACACCGATTGGGTCATCATCGGCGCGCACATCCTTTGCTCCGTTCTGGCGCTGATGGCCGGTTTAGTGCTGAGCGGCTACATCGGTTATGTGGACCTGCGCATCGGCACCGACTATAACATGAACGCCATCNNNGCAGCCATTATCGGCGGCACCACCTTCACCGGCGGGCGCGGTAACCTGTTCGGCACCGCGGCCGGCGTTCTGCTGTTGATTGCCCTCCTGAATCTTGTGGTTGTGCTCGGCCTGCCGATCCACTGGCAGTACGCTGTTCAGGGCATCGTCCTGGTGGCTGCCACCGCGCTGCAGGGCTTCCGGCAATACCTGCTCAGCCGCTAATCGCTTTACAGTCCGTCCACTCTCGATAAAGGAATGGTTATGAGACCCGAAATATTCTTTCAAACCCTGGTAAACGGCTTGTTTATTGGGGGCATTTATTCACTGGTAGCCATCGGGCTGACCATGATTTATGGGGTGATGCTCATCATGAATTTCGCACATGGCGAATTCCTGATGCTGGGCATGTATATTGCCTACGGTTTATTCACGATGTTCGGTATTGATCCCTATCTGGCAGCTCCAATCGCAGCGATCCTGGTCTTTTTATTAGGTGCAGCTATTCAAGGCGGTTTGATTCAACGGGTGTTGAATGCTCACCCCCTCAATCAGATCATCCTGCTGCTGGGTGTTTCTACGCTGATGGTCGGCCTGGTGCAGTTCTTTCTGACGGCCGAACCGCGCAATATCCATGTTGCGTATGAAACCGAAGTCCTCACTTTTCTTGGCCTGCGCCTCAGTATTCCACGCCTGATCGCCTTCCTGGCTTCATTAGTTATCGCCAGCCTGCTGTACATGTTCCTGCAGCATACGCGCACAGGCAAAGCTATTCGCGCAGTATCGCAGAATCGCAGCGCAGCTTTGCTGATGGGCGTCAACACCAAGTTCATCTATATGCTGACCTTTGGCATTGGCGCAGCCGTAACCGCGGTAGCCGGCGTCTTATTGACCCCAAACTACAAGATGATCCCGACCATCGGCTCGTCCTTCTCGGTCATCGCTTTCGTGGTGGTTGTCCTGGGTACAATGGGCAATTTTATCGGCGCCTTCCTGGGCGGCCTGATTATTGGAATTGTGGAAGTTTTTGCCGGATATTTTCTCGGCGGAGACGTCAAGATGATTGCCAGCATGCTGGTTTTCATTCTGGTGCTGCTCTTTAAACCCGCCGGTCTGTTTGGGAGGAAAAACGCATGAGCAGCAATACCAAACCTCAGCCGAAAGTACTCCCCTCTTTTTCCTTTAAAACCTGGATACGCAGTATTCTGTTGGATTGGGACCGTACCCAGCTCGCTATCAGTCTGATCATCCTGGCGCTGCTGGCTGCTGCGCCGCTGGTGATCAAATCCCCCTACTACATCGGCATCATTATTCTGGCAGTTCTGTATGCTTTTGTTGGCATTTCCTGGAATATTGTCGCCGGCTTCGCGGGGCAGCTGCTGATCGCGCACATCATCTTTGTGGCCGTCGGCGCTTACACGACCATTGTGCTGAACAATACTTTCTCCATCTCACCGTGGATTGGTATTCCGGTGTCCGGAGTGGTAGCGGCATTGTTAGGCGCGATTGTAGCGTTCTTTACCCTGCGCTACGGTCTGAAAGCCGATTATTTTGCCCTGTTTTCGATCGCGTTGATGGTTGCCTTTAAAACCCTCTTCCTGAAATGGGATTTTGTCGGCGGCGCGGTGGGCATGGGGCTGCGGCTGAATGATCCCACCCTAGCGAAAATGATTTTCCACACCAAAGAACCGTATCTGTATATTGCCTTAGGGCTGACTCTGATCGGCGTGTTGGTGCAGTATTTCATCTACCGTTCCAAGATGGGCAAATATTTCGTCGCCATTCGCGAAGACGAGTCCGCTGCAGCAGCTTTGGGCGTCAATACTTCTCGCTATAAAACCCTGGCGCTGTTGATTGGTTCCGCCTTAGCCGGCATCGGCGGCGGTTTCTATGTAATGTATGTGACCTTTGTTGAACCACCGCAGGTCTTTGACCTGGGACTGAATGTCGAGCTGGTACTGGCCGGCCCCATCATCGGCGGCCTGGGCAGTTTGCTAGGCCCATTGGTGGGCGCATTGGTCAACAAACCTCTGGCCGAACTTATCCGCGGTTTCTTATCGGTTGGACGCAGCGGCAGCAGCCTGATTGTGTACGGTTCGTTCCTGGTGCTCGCCATCCTCTTCATGCCGCGTGGAATCGTTGGCGCATTGCAAAATCCGTACATGAAATTGCGCGCCAAAATTTTGAACTCCAATAAAGAGAAAAAGGATTGACCATGGCACTGCTCGAAGTAAATCAAATCACCAAACGTTTTGGCGGGCTTGTGGCAGTCAATTCTCTCAGCTTAACGCTTGAGGCAGGCCATATCGCAGCTTTGATCGGCCCGAACGGGGCCGGAAAAACGACCGCGTTCAGTGTAATTGCCGGTTTTTACCGCGCCAATGAAGGCAGCGTAACTTTTGACGGCAAAGATATTACGCGAATGCGCCCCGATGAAATCTGCAAGCTGGGATTGACGCGTACCTTCCAGGTCGTCCGCCCCTTTCAGGGAATTTCTGTCCTGGAAAACGTGATGATCGGCGCGTACAACCATACCTCGGATGATGCTGTTGCCCGTAAACATGCCTTTGAGGTACTGGAATTCATGGGAATGGAATCCTGGGCCGATCGAATGGCCAGCGGCCTGCCAATTGCCGGCCGCAAACGGCTTGAAATCGCCCGCGCATTGGCGACCCAGCCGAAATTGATTTTATTGGATGAAACCATGGCCGGTTTACGACCGACCGAAACCGATGAAATCATCGAAGTCGTTCGCCGCATCAGCCAGCAAGGCGTCGCCATTCTGCTGGTCGAGCACGTGATGAAGGTAGTCATGTCACTGGCAGAGAACATCTTCGTCATCCACCACGGTGAGAAGATTGCCGAAGGCGCGCCGGCTGAGGTTGTATCGAATCCGGTCGTCATTGATGCTTACCTTGGGGAGGCAGAAACCAATGCTGAAAATTGATAATATCGATGTGTATTACGGTGACGTCCACGTTATCCGCGACCTCTCCATGGACGTCAAGCAGGGTGAACTGGTGGCCGTCATCGGCGGGAATGGCGCTGGAAAAACGACCCTGATCAAGACCATCTCGGGCATTCTCAAACCGCGCAAAGGCAGCATCACCTTTGAAGGCGAGACAATCAGCGGCATGGATGCCAATCGCCTGGTCGGGAAGGGTATCGTCCAGATTCCAGAAGGCCGCCTGCTCTTTCCGGAGATGTCGGTTAAAGAAAACCTGGAAATGGGCGCTTATCTGGTAAAGGATAACGCCAAGATCAGCCAAAAAATTGACGAAATGTTCACCATGTTCCCTATTCTGGCCGAACGCCAGAAGCAAGCCGCGGGCACCCTTTCTGGCGGTGAGCAGCAGATGCTGG
>MTLE01001200.1_pt1 | contig 14266 bp, 10 predicted proteins | sample 1982461 | NCBI WGS metagenome assembly MTLE01 (sample SAMN05712605, study PRJNA340218) | biofilm metagenome | isolation source: sample SPL anode biofilm adapted to -200 mV | place: USA | collected 2012-02-03
TATTACTATAAGCTTACAACCGACTTGTTGCTGGATAGCCCGGTTCCTCACAGTACTGGTTTCTCTTCAATAATCGACAATATCGGTGAGGTTGAAAACTACGGTGTGGACTTTATGTTGAACAGTGTAAACGTTCAATCTAAAGATTTCTCATGGAATACAACATTGAATGTGAACTATAACCGTAATAAGATTAAACAGTTGGGTGAGAATAACGAAGATATTCTTCCTGGTCCGGGTTGGGTTTCTGGTAGCCAGACTATCTTACGCGTAGGTGAATCATTAAGCTCATTCTGGGGTTACGAACGTTTGGGAGTTTGGACAGTTGAGGAAAGAGCTGAAGCCGAAGCTGCAGGTGCAAGAGTAGGACAGGCTAAACGCTCGAAAGAAAAGAAAATCTTAGGTAAAGGTATTCCAGATTTTACAGGTAGCTTGATTAATACTTTCAACTATAAGAATTTTGACTTGACAGTCGACTTACAGTTTGTAGCTGGTGTGGATATATTGCAACAGTTCTATCACTCGGCAGAAGACCGTTTCGGTTATACAAGCGGTTTGGCTTCCATTCTTCATGAAGGCTACAACGGTTCTAATCCGAATACCATGGTTCAGGCAATCCGTAACGCTAACTTGTCTGGTCAGAGTTCAGAACTTGACTCACATTGGGTAGCCGACGGTTCATACATCCGTGGTAACCTGATTCAGTTGGGCTATACATTTGATGCTAAAGCGTTACAGTCTTTACGTTTAGGTGCACTTCGCGTGTATGCCAGCGTAAACAATGCTTTTGTCCTTGATTCAAAAGACTTCCAGGGCTACGATCCTGAAGGTACTTCTCAAGGTTCTAATCAATGGGGACAGAATATGTTCTTCTATCAGTATCCGAAGCCAAGAACCTATACTCTTGGTGTGAATGTTACATTTTAATAACCTTCGAATCGTATGGAAATGAAAAAGATATTTTTTGGATTAATGTGTGTGGGTTTACTGAATGTGTCTACCTCTTGTAGCGACTTTCTTGAAGAAAAACCCAAAAGTGAAATGAGTACCGGACAGAACTTTTCTGCTCCTTCTCACGCTTACAATGCCGTTAACGCTTTGTACCGTAAAGGTGCTCCTGAATTTTACGGAAATGGTGGCGTTTATATGCCTTCTACTGTAACTTTAGGTGGATATTTGTCCGGTTTTTTTGATAATGAATATAAAGGACAAGAGGTTGTTGCCGACTATAGTCAGAAATTGTCTATAACATCAAAGAACATCGCCGGAACGATGGATGGCGTTTGGGATGGTTGCTATGGTGCAATTTCACGTGCAAATACGGCTATCAAGTATATTGATAAGACTCCGGATTTACAACAATCTGAAATTACAACTTTATTAGGCGAGGCTAAATTCTTCCGTGCTTTCAACTATTTTTATTTGGTTAAATTCTTCGGCGATGTACCTTTGATTACAGAACCGTACGAATCGTCTGAAAATATGTATGTTGCACGAACTGCTTCTGCAGAAGTTTATGCGCTGATTGTAAAAGACCTGAAGGATGCTGTTGCCAGTCTTCCCAACGAAGCATTTACAAACAATAAACATCGTATTACCAAAAATACAGCCGAAACGCTTTTGGCAGATGTTTATTTAAATATGAGCGGTTTTCCACTTCAATCTAATCAGTACGCTGCTGCTGCTACTGCTGCACGTAACGTAATCAATAGCGGTAAACACAAATTGATTGAGAATGGTGCTACTCCTGAAACAAGTGCTTACAATGTAATGCGTACAGAAGATAACAATATCGAGTATGTTTACACGTATGAGTCGGATGCTAGTATTTCAACGAATGCCCGTCCGCAGATTTCAATGCCTAACGTAGCTGCTACATGGGGTATTTTCAAGTATTCAATTACGAATAACGCTTATCGTCCGGTTAAACAGTATTTGAATGTGTACGACCGCGAGAAGGATTTACGTATCCAGGAGCGCCAGTTCTTCCATACTACTTATACATATGAAAAGGATGGCCAGACTATTACGAAAGTATTCCCTGAAAACGCATCTCCGGCACCTTGGTTGTGGTACGACGAATCGTCAATGCTTTCTACAGGTAAATGTGGAAAAGACCTGGCTGTTTATCGTTATGCTGAAGTATTATTGATTGCGGCAGAAGCCATTGCTCAATCGGAAGGTGTTACTGCCGAGGCTGTGAAATACCTGACTGATGTTCGTGCAAGAGCTTATACTACTACAAGCCGTTCTGCTATAGAAGCTTCTCTTACCGGTTTATCTAAAGAGGCATTTGTTCAGCAGGTATGGATTGAACGTATGCGTGAACTTCCATTGGAAATGCGTATCTGGTCTGATATTCAACGTACACGTATGTATCCTAAAACTTCGGATAGTGCACCTGGTACTGTAACCTTCGTTAATGTGGTTGGAGCAGTAAACCCATGGGGACAAACTTTCCAAACAAAGCATCTGTTATGGCCGATCTCTGATAATGAAATGCAACGTAATCCTTCGTTGGTTCAGAATCCCGGTTATGAAAATGATTAAGATTTAATAAAGAAAAGGTCCGGGTAGATAACCCGGGCCTTTTTTTATTGTTTTTTGACAGTTTCCGGGTATTATAGCCTCTGTATATTCACCTCTTTTTAGTTACTTTGTAAATTATTGCAACCAATATTAATTCTTATGATGAAGAGTAAAAATGCTTGTGCAGTGGTTCTTGCGATGGCTTTAAGCTGGATCGGGAAACCTGCAGTAGCTTCAGTGACTGAAGCCGTATTTGACCCCGTCGAGTATGTTAATCCGTTGATCGGAACGCAATCGACATTCCAATTATCTACAGGGAATACCTATCCTGCAATTGCCCGTCCCTGGGGTATGAACTTCTGGATGCCTCAGACAGGCAAAATGGGTGATGGATGGGCCTATGTTTATACCGAAAACAAGATTCGTGGCTTTAAGCAGACACATCAGCCAAGTCCATGGATCAATGATTACGGTCAGTTTGCCATCATGCCTGTGGTAGGTGCTCCTGCTTTTGATCAGGATAAACGGGCCAGTTGGTTTTCTCATAAATCGGAAGTAGCTAAACCGTACTATTACAAAGTATATTTGGCTGAACATGATGTAGTGACTGAAATTACTCCTACAGAACGTGCCGCTATGTTTCGGTTTACATTTCCACAAAGCGATAGTTCGTATGTGGTGATTGATGCTCTTGATAAGGGTTCGTATGTTAAGATTTTACCAAACGAAAATAAAATTATCGGCTATACAACCAAAAACAGTGGAGGTGTTCCTGCCAACTTTAAAAATTACTTTGTTATAACATTCGATAAACCGTTTACATACGAATATACATTTGCAGACGGTGCTTTGAAAAATGATAAAGAACAAAAATCAAACCACGTAGGTGCGGTTATTGGTTTTAAAACAAAAAAGGGTGAAGTGGTACATGCAAAAGTTGCTTCCTCATTTATCAGTTTTGATCAGGCAGATCTTAACCTTAAAGAGTTAGGAAGTAACAGCTTTGATGCCGTAGCTGCTCAGGGAAAAGCCGAGTGGAATAAAGTTTTGAGTAAAATAGAAGTAGAAGGTGGAACATTAGATCAATATCGTACCTTTTATTCCTGTATGTATCGTTCGCTTCTTTTCCCACGTAAGTTTCACGAAATTGATGCTGCCGGAAAGGTTATGCACTATAGCCCTTACAACGGCGAGGTACTGCCTGGCTATATGTATACTGATACGGGATTTTGGGATACATTCCGTTGTCTGTTCCCATTCCTTAACATGATGTTCCCCTCTGTAAATAAAGAGATGCAGGAAGGTCTGATCAATACGTATAAAGAAAGTGGATTTTTCCCCGAATGGGCGAGCCCGGGTCACCGCGGTTGTATGGTTGGAAACAACTCTGCGTCTATTTTAGTTGATGCTTACATGAAAGGGGTGAAGGTAGACGACCTGGAAACTCTTTACAGCGGACTTATCCACGGTACAGAAAATGTTCACCCAAAGGTTTCTTCAACAGGTAGACTTGGTCACGAGTATTACAACAAGCTTGGTTATGTGCCGTACGATGTGAAGATTAATGAAAATGCTGCTCGTACGCTGGAATATGCTTATAATGACTGGTGTATTTATAAATTGGCTAAAGATCTGAAACGTCCCAAAAAGGAAGTTGATTTATATGCCAAACGTGCAATGAATTATAAGAATCTCTACGACAAGGAAACCAAACTTATGCGCGGTAAAAATGCCGATGGTAAATTTATGGCTCCTTTCTCTCCTTTGAAATGGGGGGATGCTTTTACCGAAGGTAACAGCTGGCATTATACTTGGTCTGTATTCCATGATCCACAGGGATTGATCGACTTGATGGGTGGTAAAAAAGACTTTGTTCAGATGCTTGATTCTGTATTTGCCGTACCACCTGTTTTCGACGATAGCTATTATGGTGGAGTAATTCATGAGATCCGGGAGATGCAGATTATGAACATGGGTAACTATGCGCATGGAAATCAACCTATTCAGCATATGATTTATATGTATAACTATGCTGGAGAACCATGGAAAGCCCAGTATTGGTTGCGTGAAGTGATGAACCGAATGTATACTTGTAATCCGGATGGGTATTGTGGTGACGAAGATAACGGTCAGACTTCTGCCTGGTATGTGTTTTCTGCATTGGGATTTTATCCGGTATGTCCTGGTACGGACGAATATGTGATGGGGGCTCCATTGTTTAAAAAAGCGACTATTACTTTTGAAAATGGAAATAAAATGGTGATTAATGCTCCTGAAAACAATGCGAAGACTCGTTACATCGAATCGATGACTCTGAACGGTAAAAACTATACTAAAAATTACCTGAAACATGCTGATTTGCAAAATGGAGGAGAAATAAATATCCGTATGAGTGAAACTCCAAATAAACAAAGAGGTATTCAGACTTCAGATTTTCCATATTCATTCTCTGTAAATGAGAAAAAATAAATAGATAATGAAATTATTCAGTAGTAAGGTTATGTCAGGCATCTTTGTATGCCTGACATTCTTTTCTTTCTCCTGTTCAGTTAAGGAGAAAGCCGAGGTTAAGGATTATGTATCTTATGTGGATCCGTATATCGGATCCGGAGCGCACGGCCATGTATTTGTAGGTGCCAATGTTCCTTTTGGAGCTGTTCAGGTTGGTCCGCAGAATATTCATAAGGGCTGGGACTGGTGTTCGGGGTACCATTATTCGGATAGTGTGATTATTGGATTCTCTCACACACACTTAAGTGGGACCGGGTGTGCCGATTTAGGCGATATTTTATTGATGCCTTATACGGGAACTGTAAGAACGGCCCGTGGTGAACAAGATAATATTGAAGGGAGCTGTTCTTCTTATTACAAGCACGAGAATGAAATTGTTACACCTGGTTTTTATTCCTTGTTGATGGATAATGGAGTGAAAGCAGAGCTTACCGCAACCGAACGTGTGGCCATGCATCGCTATACTTTTCCTAAAGAAGAAGCACATATTCTTATTAATCTGAAGGAAGGAAATGGTGACAATGCGTATGATACTTACCTGAAGCAGTTGGATGAATTTACAATCGAAGGATATCGTTTTTCCAAAGGATGGAGCCCGCAACACAAGGTTTTCTTTACCTTAAAGTGCGACCAGCCGATGAAGGTTTTGCAATTGTTCAACGATGACGAACCTGCGGCTGAGGGCACTTTGACCGGTCCTGCTGTAAAGGGCGTGATTTCATTCGAAAAGAATCCGGAATCTGTATTGCTTAAGGTTGCCATTTCTTCAGTTAGTTGTGCCAATGCTAAAGCAAATATGGAATCAGAATTGGCTCACTGGGATTTCGATCAGGTAAAACTAAATGCCAAAACAGTTTGGAACGAAGCGTTGTCTTGTATCGATGTCGATACAAAAGACGAACGTGCGAAGAAAATATTTTATACCTCTTTGTATCATACATTTATTGCTCCAACTTTATACAGTGACGTGAATGGAGATTTCCGTGGACATAATGATTCTGTTTATACCAATGTTAGCTGGAAGAATTATTCTACTTTCTCACTTTGGGATACATATCGTACGTTGAATCCATTATTTACAGTTATCAAGCCTGATATGGTAGGGGATATGATTAATTCATATCTTGGTATTTATGATCAACAGGGTAAACTTCCTATCTGGCCTTTGGTTGGAGGTGAAACGGAGTGTATGCCTGGTTACAGTGCAATCCCGGTTATTGCCGATGCTTATTTGAAAGGATTATCCGGCTTTGATGCAGAGAGGGCGATGAATGCCATGCTTGTGTCTTCTACATACCCCAAGCAGAAAGGAGTTCCTTATGTAATGGAACTAGGCTATATTCCCTGCGATAAGTTACATGAAGCAACTTCGGTGGCTATGGAATATGCTGTGGGAGACTGGGGTATTGCACAGATGGCCAAAAAGATGGGTAAGGATTCTGTATACAACGAATATCTGAAAAGAGGAAAATACTATACACAATACTTTGATAAGGATATAAATTACATCCGTCCGAAAAATTCTGCCGGGAAATGGACTGCTCCTTATGATCCTTTTTTGTCTGTTCATGGAACAGGTGATTTTTGTGAGGGTACCGGTTGGCAGTATACTTTTTTTGTTCCGCAACACCCCGAAGGTCTCATTGAGTTGTTTGGCGGCGACGAACCTTTTATATCCAAATTAGACTCTCTGTTTGTTGCTGAAGGCGATATGGGTGAAGGCTATTCGGCCGATATAACCGGACTGATTGGTCAGTATGCTCATGGAAATGAGCCTAGTCACCATGTAGCATATTTATATCCGTATGCCGGCGAGCAGTGGAAAACAGCTAAAATGGTTAGATATATTCAAAATGAATTCTATACGGATGCTCCGGATGGTATTATAGGAAACGAAGATTGCGGACAGATGTCGGCCTGGCATATCATGTCGGCATTAGGATTCTATCAGGTAAATCCTTCTAATGGTGTATTTGTATTTGGTAGTCCGTTGTTCGACAAAGCCTCGGTTACATTACCCGGTGGAAAACGTTTCGAAGTGGTAACAGAAAACAATTCGAAAGAAAATATCTATATTCAATCGGTAACTTTGAACGGCAAACCATATGAAAAATCCTATATTCTTTATCAGGATATAATGAATGGTGGTACACTCAAATTTGTAATGGGTAACCAGCCTAACAAAGAATTTGGTAAAGATGTAGCAAACCGTCCGGTTACAGCTATCTAATTTTATTTAACTCAAACGCATAACAGTATGAATAGTAATTTCGTAAAAAAAGGTTGGAATTTGCTGCTGGCAACGATACTGCTAACGGGATGTCAGACTAACGGAATTGGTAATTACTCGGAAGAGTTATCCAAAGAGCCGGTCGACTTTGTAAATCCCTATATGGGAAATATAAGTCACCTGCTGGTGCCTACCTATCCAACGGTACATTTACCTAACAGTATGTTGCGTGTGTACCCGGAACGGGGTGATTTTACAGGCGACCGTTTATATGGCTTACCTCTTATCGTTACCAGTCACCGGGGTAATTCTGCATTTAACCTGAGTCCTTTTCAAGGGAATCCGGAAGAAATGAAACAGGTTATCAGCTATAGTTACGATCAGGAAAAGATTGATCCTTATCGTTATCGTGTATTCTTGGATGAAGTGAACATGGATGTGGATTTTGCGCCGTCATTTCAATCTGCCTTGTATTCAATCACTTTTGGAAACAAAGCTCCAAATTACCTTATCTTCAATACGCGTAATGGAGAGTTGATTGCTGAGGGTAATAGTGTGAGTGGTTTTCAATACGTAGATCAGAAGACGAGGATTTACATATATGCTGAAACAAACCGTTTCCCGGAAAAGACAGGTACGCTTATAGCTGATAGTTTAACGTTCGGTCAGACAAAGGCCGTTGGACGTAATGCTGCTTTAGTATTGGCTTACGGTGAAAAAGAGCAAAATATAGGTCTTCGATATGGTATTTCATTTATAAGTACTGAGCAGGCTAAAAAGAACCTTCAAAGAGAAATTACTGCTTACGATGTAGATGTGGTAGCAAAAGCTGGTCGCAATGAATGGAACAAATCATTGAGCAAGATCAAAGTGTCCGGCGGAACAGACGATGAAAAAACGATTTTTTATACGTCTTTGTATCGTACCTATGAACGAATGATTTGCATTTCAGAAGATGGAAAGTATTACAGTGCTACAGATGGTCAGATTCATGAGGATGGAGGAATGCCTTTCTATACTGATGATTGGATTTGGGATACATACCGGGCCACACATCCATTACGTGTGCTGATTGAGCCTCAGAAAGAACTGGCTATGGTGTCCTCTTATATACGGATGGCACAGCAGTCTCCCGAAGGATGGATGCCTACTTTTCCTGAAGTAACCGGCGATAGTCACCGTATGAATGGTAACCATGCGGTTGCCGTAATTTGGGATGCATATTGTAAAGGTCTGACCGGTTTTGATTTATTAGCTGCTTATGAGGCATGCAAGAGCGCTATAATGGAGGAGACACTTGCTCCATGGGTTCGTGCTAAAGCGAGTGAATTGGATGATTTCTATAAAAAGGAGGGATATTTTCCTGCTTTGCATCCGGGTGAGCCTGAGACTAGCAAATCTGTACATCCTTTTGAAAATCGCCAGGTTATTGCTGTTACCCTGGGTGCAAGCTACGACGACTGGTGTCTGTCACAAATTGCCAAAGCATTAGGAAAGACGGACGATTACAATTATTTTCTGAAAAGATCCTATAACTATCGGAATGTGTTTAATAAAGAAACATCCTTTTTCCATCCTAAAGATAAAAATGGGAAGTTTATTATGCCTTTCGATTATGTATTTTCGGGCGGTCAGGGTGCACGCGCGTATTATGGCGAAAATAATGCATGGGTATATCGTTGGGATGTACAGCATAATGTTGGCGACTTGGTAACTTTGATGGGGGGACAAGAGAATTTCGTTCAGAATCTGGATCAGATGTTTAATGAACCTCTTGGCAAAAGTAAATTTGAGTTTTACCGTGTTTTGCCTGATCATACCGGAAATGTAGGTCAATTCTCTATGGCTAATGAACCTAGTCTTCATATTCCTTATCTGTATAACTATGCCGGACAGCCTTGGAAAACTCAAAAGCGAATCCGTAAATTGATTCAGGAATGGTTCCGGAACGACCTGATGGGAGTGCCTGGAGATGAAGATGGTGGTGGTATGTCGGCATTTGTAGCCTTTTCGCAGATGGGATTCTATCCAGTTACCCCGGGTTCTCCTACCTATAATATTGGAAGTCCGGTTTTCACGAATGTAATTTTGGATTTAGGTAATGGGCATACTTTCGAGATAAAGGCAGAAAATTGTTCGGATGATAATAAGTATATTCAGTCGGCCATGCTGAATGGGAAACCATTAAATCAACCTTGGTTCAATCATAAAGATATTGCCAATGGTGGTGTATTGGAATTAAAAATGGGAGATAAAGCAAATAAAGAATGGGGTGCTAAATTACCACCTCCTTCTGCCGAAAAGATAAACTAACATTTATATTCCTTTCATTTTATCCCCCGTATCTAATAGATATGGGGGATTTTGTTTGTAATATAAATTATTTATTTACTTTTGTTTTCTCTTAAATACTTATGTTTGCTCACTTATGGATATCCATCGAACAAAGGCTTATGTGCGTTTGCATAGCAGAAAAAACCAAAAAGGGAAGATTCTGCCAGTATATACTAATAAAGATGTACACGTATGTGCTAATTGCAGCGTAGTTTATGAAGGATTGTTTTGTAATAACTGTGGCCAAAGTTGCCACACAGAGAAGTTTACCTATAAATCTGTTATCAAGAATTTTTTTGGAGGATTGACCAATATCGATCAAGGTTTCTTCTTTTCTATCAAAGAGCTTTTTATCAGGCCGGGATATATGGTGAGGGATTACATTGGAGGCAGGCGTGTACTTTATTTTCGTCCGCTTCAGATGTTGTTTGTGTTGGGAGCCATCTATATGTTAATGGTGCAAGCGATTGATCCGGCATCACTTAAGGAAGCTCCGATATCGGTGGCTAAAGAATTGGAACTGGAGTGGGGAGATCGGAATTTATTGAAATGGGTTACAGATTCTCCGTTTATCCAATCGGTTTATGGTGTTATAAAAACACTTTTTTCCAGCAATAAAGCACTTGAAATTGTATGTACACTTCCTTTTTTAGCATTGGCAACACAGTGGGCTTTCCGTAAAAGGGTAAATAAAGTTCATTACAATTTGGTTGAGCTTTTTTTTGTTAGAACGTATGCTGCATCCCAATTGTTAATTGTTTCTATGATTATGCTCCCATTTACTGGTGATGCAAGTAAAGGAACTCCCTGGTGGCTTGATTTTATTTTTTCAGTTTGGATATACAGCCAGCTATTTAATACTAAATTGTCTACTACCGTAAAGCGTACCGTTTTGATGTATTTATATGCAGGTGTACTGATAGTTGCTTTTGTGGTTTTGGCTTTGGCTTTTGTGGTTGTATTAGCTTGGACTTTAGATTTATATAAAGTGAATTAGTTTTAATTTTAATTTAGACTACTATGCAACGACGTAATTTTTTTAAATCCATTGCCGCAACAGGATTGGGCGCAGCTTTAAGTCCTGTTATTAAATCGGCTCCGGTTTATACTGCCGATTCAGTCAAGCCCAAAACAAACATTGCAGAGGCAATGGCTGTTCCCAGAACCACCTTATCGATGCCCGGAAAATATCCTGGCAGGGTTGTAAAGGTAAATAATGCAAATGCTGTGGTGGATGGTAAGCCTTCTGAAGAGGCAGCTTATGAGATGCTGAAGCGTTGCATGTTGGAACTTACAGGAGAACATGATCTTTCCAAAGCCTGGCTTCAATTTGTAGGACCGGATGATGTGATTGGTATTAAGGTTAATCCTGTTGCCGGGAAATTATTAACTACCTCCCATGCTGTTACGCGTTCGATTGTAAAGCAATTGGAAGAGGCGGGTATACACAGATCTAATATGATGATTTGGGATAGAAGGGAAATGCAGTTGCATGAGACTGGTTATACTGAAGATAATTATCCCGGAATTAAAATCAAGGGTACTGAATGTCAGGATGCGCAGGGAGGTTTTATCAATAAGGATGGTAAGTTCTATAGTGAGGACCGTATTGATAAAAAGTGCTATTTCTTTGCAGATGTTGAAGGTGAATACGATGCATATACAATGCCTTATATGGTGAATGGAGGAAAGAATTCATACTTTACAAAAATTTGTACTGAAGATGTTACCAAGATTATTAATGTACCTGTATTGAAAAACGCTGGTAGTGCTGTAACGTTGTGTCTGAAGAATCTTGCCTTTGGCGCAATTACAAACACAGGGAGACTTCATCAGCAATTGTGGCATGAAACCTGTGCTTATGCGTGTGCATTTTCTCCTTTACGTGATAAGGTTGTGCTTAATATAGTTGATGGCCTTATTGGTTGTTTTGATGGAGGTCCGTCAGCTAATCCCCAGTTTATGTGTAATTATAATACGTTGCTGGTTGGATCTGATCCGGTGGCGGTCGACCGCATCGGTCATGATATTGTTATAGCCAAACGAATTGAGGAGGGGATTCAAGTAAAAGATAAACCTGAGGCTATTCGATTTATGCATCTGGCTGAAGAGCTTAAACTAGGGATTGCCGACCGGAATAATATTTCACTTACAGAATTTAATGTATAGAAAATGAAAGAGAAAATAGGTTGTCTGATAGCTTTTTTCTTGATCCCGTTGTTTTTATATGCTCAACAGATAAAAGATGTTGAGGTAAAAAGAGAGCGAGTTTTTACAGGTGAAGGATTGTACGGATACATGAATGGTGGTGCTGATCTTTATCTTGAATATGGTGTGTATAAACTTACTGCAAGGGATTTGATTTACAAAGGAGAGGAGTATATGCTGGAAATATATGAATTACCTTCTCCCGAGGATGCCTTTGGAATATATTCTCTGCATGTTTTTAAATGTATGCGTGCTGACACGCTGGGGTGTATAGATTGTTTATCGACATATCAGCTGCAGCGGGTTTCCGGGAACAAATATATTTCGCTTGTATTCCCAACAGGTTCTGCAGTTGCTAGAAATGAAGCTGATTCTTTATTGCGTTTGTTTGTATCTGAGAATGAGGAGAAACCTGCTATTCCTGATATATTGGGTATAAAAGAGCCATTATCGGGAAACCTTAAATTTGCAAGGGGGAAATTATCGGCATCCAATGTGCAATCATCTTTATTTAATCTGCTCGATGGCGTTAAGATAAAAGCTCTCTGGCATCTATCCGGTAAGGCAACACGGGAAAACCGTGCGTTGATTTATCCGGAAGATAAAGTCAATATTAAACTGATAAAAAGCAGGATTCCAGATGAAGATGTGCTAATGACAGGCGAGAATTATATTTTTATCAAGTGTAGAGAAGAAGAGTCACCGGCTCAAAATAGCTCTCCATTTGGCTTTTAACATCCAATTGTATTCATTTCTGTGTTGCAGAACATATAATAATAATTTTATAGTCATAGGTAGATTGTTACCTTTGTAGTGATTGTTAATTTTTATTTTTGAGAAAATTTATTGAGACAATTAATCATTTTATTTATTGATTAAAGTTTTAAAGTTTAGGTTTAAATAAAAAAATCCGGTTCGTGAGAATCGGATTTTTTGTATTAATGGGGAGTTGCATCTATATTTGCAGCTCGTTTATGTATTAAATAGATTAAACGTAATAATCTGAATTTGAATGAAAGAAGAATTTATGAGAAGGGCCATCGCCCTGTCGGTCGACAATGTAAAGAATGGAGGAGGTCCTTTTGGTGCGGTTATTGTAAAAGATAATGAAATTATTGCTACTGGAGTAAACCGGGTTACAGCCTCCTGTGATCCAACGGCTCATGCAGAAGTAAGCGCTATTCGTAATGCATCAGCAAAGTTGGGAACATTTAATTTAAGCGGTTGCGAAATTTATACTTCGTGCGAACCTTGCCCCATGTGTCTCGGTGCTATCTATTGGGCCAGATTGGATAAGATTTATTATGCCAACACTAAAGAAGATGCAAAGGATATCGCTTTCGATGATTCGTTTATATATGAAGAAATTGCGTTGAAACCTTCGGATAGGAAATTACCTTCCGAATCTCTTCTTAGAAATGAAGCAATAAAGGCTTTTCAAGCATGGGCTTCAAAGGACGATAAGGTGTCTTATTAGAAAGATATTAGCTGTTTTTGATATTAGAATGGTTCAGATTATTTTCTCATATAATCTGAACCATTTCAATCCATAATTTCCAAGTCCTAGGTCGACAGTGCCAGTGTATATGAATCCGTTTTTTTCGTATAACTTTATTGCAGGGATATTCTTTTCATAAACGTCTAGTCGAATAGTTTTTATGCCTGAGTTTTTAGCAAATTCAATACTGTAGTTGAGTAATGCGTTCCCTATTCCTTTTCCCATAAAATTGGGATGTATTACGAATGTACGTATCACGTAAATATTATCGTAGGTAGTTTCAACCAGCCAATCAGCATCATCGTATGCTTCTTCAGGTTGATGATTAAGAATTATAGATCCCGCAATTTTACCTTCAGAACGAATCACGAACAGAGTCTTACTACTTATTCCTTCTGTCGCATTCTTTCGCGTAGGATATATACCTTTAATCCATCCAGGATAATTGGTGTGCATCGATAAGTAATCGTTCAGGTTATTGTATAGTAGTTCCAGTTCGTCTATATCGGAAGTAACGCCTAGTTCAAATATTAGATCCATTTTGTTATTTTATGCAAAGATATAATTTATATATTAAGATAGCTGTCTTGCTCGACGCATTTGATAAAACTTTAGACGACTTTCTACTGTTTGTTGTTTAATATATGCGAGTAAGGTTTTAATAATATTAACAAACTTAATAATTAGGTGATGAAAGGACTTTTTAATAAAATATTTAAGTTACAAGATAATGTCGATTACCAATCTCTTCTTCAAGAAGGAGCTGTTGTGGTTGATGTGCGATCAAAAGAGGAATATATGGAAGGGCATATTCGCAATTCTTTGAATATTCCTCTTGATGTTTTAAATCGGAATATTGCTAAATTGGATAAAGAAAGTGTGATCATCACAGTTTGTCAAAGTGGGATTCGTAGTCGTAGTGCTGCAAATTTTCTAAAAGAAATCGGTTTCTCCCG
>MTLE01003800.1_pt1 | contig 14234 bp, 11 predicted proteins | sample 1982461 | NCBI WGS metagenome assembly MTLE01 (sample SAMN05712605, study PRJNA340218) | biofilm metagenome | isolation source: sample SPL anode biofilm adapted to -200 mV | place: USA | collected 2012-02-03
AATCCCACCTTCTCCGCCACCATGAACTACGCATCAAATATGATGTTAGATAGAACCTGTTACGTTAAGTAGCAGGTTTTTTATTTGCAAAAATATCGAAATCATACCATTGCAATTTTTTAAGCACCGGCAGAAAAACGATTTTGGCAAATGATATAAGTTCCGGGCGGCTATTATGGGTATATAAAAAAACAATCGTTATAGACCGCATCAAAAGGAGGAAAGAATGTTAGTTTCAAGAAAATGCCAGGAAGAACAACTGCAAAATGTTTATGCGACCCCGGTGATGGGCTCGGTAGCCAGTGACGAACCGATTCCCCAGTATACGCTGCCAGAAAATCCATTGGCGCCGGAAATCGCCTATCGCCTGATTAAAGATGACCTGATCGATGAAGGCAATGCCCGACAGAATCTGGCAACATTTTGTCAGTCCTATATGGAACCGGAAGCGGTGAAATTAATGGCGGAAACGCTGGAAAAGAACGCCATCGACAAATCGGAATACCCCCAAACCGCCGATCTGGAGAACCGTTGTGTCAATATTATTGCAGATCTGTGGCATGCCGCAGATCAGGATGATTTTATCGGAACCTCAACAGTGGGCTCATCGGAGGCCTGTATGCTTGGTGGGATGGCTCTGAAGTTTGGCTGGCGCAAGCGGGCCGCAGAAAAAGGGCTAGATATTCAGGCCCGGAAGCCCAACCTGGTCATATCTTCAGGTTACCAGGTCTGCTGGGAAAAATTTTGTGTCTATTGGGATATTGAAATGCGCCTGGTGCCCCTGGATAAAAATCACATGAGCCTTAATCTGGGCCGGGTGCTGGAATTCATCGATGATTATACCATAGGTGTTGTCGCCATAATGGGGATTACCTATACCGGTAAATATGATGATGTGGAAGGTCTGAATGACCTTCTGGAGGAATATAACAACAGCCATGATCTCCCTGTCTATATCCATGTCGACGGGGCATCGGGAGGGATGTTTGCGCCATTTATCTATCCCGATTTAAAGTGGGATTTTAGACTCAAAAACGTTGTTTCCATTAATACTTCGGGGCATAAATATGGCCTGGTTTATCCTGGGGTCGGTTGGATTTTATGGAAGGATAAACAATACTTGCCGACTGAGCTGATTTTTAATGTCAGCTATCTGGGAGGGAGCATGCCGACCATGGCCATCAATTTTTCCCGTTCGGCCAGTCAGATCATTGGCCAGTATTATAACTTCCTACGCTATGGGCGACAGGGTTATATCAGCATCCATCAACGAACCCGGGATGTGGCGGTTTATATCGCTGCCGAAATTGAGAAAACAGGTCTCTTTGAAATCTACAACGATGGCAAAAATATCCCCATTGTTTGCTGGACGCTCAGGGCGACGGTAGATAAACCCTGGAGTCTATATGACTTGGCAGATCGGGTGAGAATGAACGGGTGGCAGGTCCCGGCCTACCCATTACCGGAAAATATGGCGGATTGCATCATCCAACGGGTGGTTGTAAGGCAGGACTTCAGTATGCAAATTGCAACGCAATTTATCAATGATTTTAATCAGGCGATCAAAGAACTGAATGCGGCGAAGTTACTCGTTCATGGCAAGGATACCGAAAATAAAGGACCATCCGGTTTTATTCATTAAATTAACAAGACCCAGCCGTTTTGTCGGCTGGGTCTTGTTGTTTGTTATTGATTCAGAGCGACAACCTGGTTGCGACCATTGGATTTGGCCTGATAGAGCGCCTCGTCAGCCATTTTAACAAGGTCTTCATGACGGGAATGATGATCGGGTAGCAGGGTGGCAACCCCAATACTGACGGTAATACAATTTTTAACCACCGATCCCTCATGAGGAATGGCCAGCGCTTCAACTTTTTTTAGCAGGCGATGGGCATTAAGCAAGGCTTCTTCTTTGCTGGCTTCAGCAAGGAGGACGATAAATTCCTCACCTCCGTAACGGACCACCATATCTGTAGGCCGGGACAAAGCGGCTCGCAGGGTATTCCCGATTTTAATCAGGGTAGCATCTCCAGCCACGTGGCCATACAAATCGTTATAGTTTTTAAAATAATCGACATCAATAAAAAGCAGTGAGATCGGACGTTGTTGTCTTAAACAGCGATTCCACTCCATGACAATGGTTTCATCATATTTCCGGCGGTTCCACAGTTCAGTCAGCGGATCCCGGAGGGAAAGACGCTGTAACTCATGGTTGATCAATTCCAGTTCATAATTCTGTTGTTCGATCCGGTCATTGGAGGCGGTCAACTCCCGGGTACGCTGGGCCACCAGTTCATCGAGATGGTCGTTCATCTCGGCCAGCTGTTCACTCATGACGGTGCGTTGCTCCAGCGACTCGGTAAAGGTTTTGGCCAGTAACAGCGAATAGAGAACGGCAAAAATTAATTGTCCGGTGGACGAGTTGGCATCGCCCTGAAAGATCGCCAGTAGGAGTGGTGGCCAACTGTCATTGATCCACGGGCTCAGGGTGATGATGTCCATAAAAGCAGTGGCAATTAGAATGAGTCCGCCCAGAATGATCAGGCCAGTGTGTTTTTCTCGATGATGGCCCATTTTTAACAGCATGGCTAAGAGATAGCCGATCAAAAAAACGGTCCAGATCTGGTAGAAGGGGTTAATGACGGTGTAAATATAAGTAGGAGCAAAGATCACGACGGTGGTATAGGTAATACTTAAAATCATCACCATATTGATGATTTGGCGTTTAAAATAATTCGGCAAAATAGTCCGGAAAAACATCAAAATCAGAGGAACCCCCAGATAATAGGTTAGAGTTTGGATTTTTCGGGTGACCACAAAGTCGAGATCTGGCCAGGCAAAGTACAAAAAAGACTCACCGATCATCAGGGTGCGGATCGCCACCAGCAGGCAGAATAACCCGAAATACAGGGGTGCCCGATCTTTGCGCCGGAAAGCGAATAAAGCCAGGTGATAGACGCCCATCATCATCAGGGCGCCACATAGAAACAGTTCATAGGCCAGACCATGATAACGCATCGCCGATAGTTGTGCTTCACTACCGAGCAGGATCGGACTCAGTAGACCGCCACTGGACATATAAAAATTGGACAACTGCAGGACGATCTCGTTTTCGCCCGCTTGCGCATTAAACGAAATGACCTGGGGCAGATACTTAGGGATCATGGCCTCCCGGGTTGTTGCGACGGTGCCGGCAGTGGTGATCAGCTCGCCATTGACAAAAAGCTTGTAGGCAGTGCGGACTTTAGGAATCTTCAGCGCCAGGATTTCATTGTCGGTAGCAGTAAATTTCAGCCGATAGGTAGCATAGCCGGATCCGGGAATCTTTTCGTCGTTAATTTGATATTTATTCCATGAGGAGGGAAAAGGGACATAAGCGCTGAGCGTACCCGGATCGATACTGGCAGGTTCCAGTAGCTGGTTCCAGTAAAAAGCCCAGTCACCATTGAGAGCAATGATTTGATTACTGAGATCGTATCGGGTTAAATCAAGATGGCCGTTTTCAGCTTTTTTCTCGATCTCACTTGGTTGTGCAGAGCAGCCTCCCAGCAAAAAAAACATGAAAAAAATAATCGATAGGACGATACTGCGTTTGATCATGAGGGCTCCTTTCCGAAGGCCAAAGCGAGAGTGTTTAAATTGGCCTAAAAGTCAGATGGAGACGTGATGACCACGCCTCCAAGGGTGAAGGTTTTTTCAAATTCTGATGATCAGAGGGCATGCTTAAATGCCCTGATGTATTGCCTTTAGGTTTATTTCATTATACAATGGGACAATCAATTCAGTCAAATGAGATTTTGATTAATGATCACGACAATTTGATCCGAATAGGATAAAATACTAAATAATGAGGAAAACAATGATAAGAGCAAATATTGAAACGAAAATTACTGAATATCCGATATTTGAATATGCGTTTTTTGATCCGTCAGAAATCAATTTTTATGAGGCAGTGCGAACCATCTGTAAGTTGGAATGTCCACAATACGGAAACTCCTGGTCCTGCCCTCCGGCGGTCGGAACCCTGGAAGAATGCAAAGCCCGGTGCCTGGGCTATGAACACGCCTTTATTTTTAGCACCATCTCGGAGGTCAGTGACATCCTCAATATGGACGAAATGCTGGCAACCCGTTGTGAACACATTGAAACTGTCGAGGCGATCAAGAACAATGTTTTTGGGGAACACGAGAACAAACTGATTCTGACTGCCGAATCCTGTGCCATCTGTGAGGACTGCGGCTATCCTGATGAGGCCTGTAAGCATCGTGATAAAATGTATCCCTGTGTCGAAAGTCATGCCATCTCGGTGACCGATATCTGCGAAAAGCATAATCTGTCATTTTTAAATGGCTATAATGTAATCACCTGGTTTGGGATGATCTTTTTTTAAATAACATTACCCGCTATAACTTGTAATTGGAAGGTATTCAGTATTCTAAGAAAGTAGGTGCACGATGGATTTATCATTTTTAGGGATTGCAGCCAATCCCATCACTGTTTTTACCCAGGCAGACAAAGCGGCTTATTTACGGAATCCCGACGATATTGATGATGGAATTCGGGAACTGGTCGATGCCATCAACGCTATTCCGGTGCTCTTTTCGATGAGCGCCTGCCAGGGCTTCCTTATTGAGGCAGAGCGGGACGACCATTGCCCGGAAACCTATGTGGACTTCTATGTGATTGATGAGCAGTACCAACTGGCGCAACTGCTACTGGGCTCGCTGGCCAGTAAATTCGGCGCCAGTATCGATTGCAAGGTTGTTTACGAAGCTGATTTTGAGATCACAGCCGATGACGAGATTATTGCTAACGGCATGGTCAAGCTGCGTCACAGCATTGAACTCTACGAATTACCGCCAGACTTGATGAAGACTACGTATCAAGAGATGGTGGAGCATATCAGAAAGTTCGGAGCCGCCATAAAATGATGGAGAAGAAGACTAGGGATTTATTTAAACCCGTTACAATCAATCAGCTGGAATTGAAGAACCGGCTTTTTATGCCAGCGATGGGAATTGTCGCCGCCGATGAAAATGGGGCCTATACGAAAGCTGCCATCGCCTTTTATGGGGCCCGGGCTCGTGGTGGGGTCGGGTTGATCATTACCGGTGCCAATCAGGTGGTCGGTTCGGCTGGTGAAAAGACTGTTTGTTCTTTTCCGAGTCCATTGGCTAATCCTGAAGCTTATACGTCTGCTGGTCTGGAGCTGACCCGGGAAATCCATGAGCAGGGCACAAAAATCTTTGTGCAACTGGCTGCCAGTTGGGGCTCTCTGGCTGAACAAAGTAAAGGGTGCAATGCGATGACCACGGCTCAAATTCAGGCGCTGGTGGCCGCCTTTGCTGATTCAGCCAAAATTGTCCAGGCCGCCGGTTTTGATGGCGTCGAAATCGAGACCGGGGAGTTACTGGATGGTTTGACCCTGGCACATTTAAATCAACGTTGCGATGATTACGGTGGGTCGCTGCAAAACCGCTTCCGGATAGTGAGTGAAATCATAGCTGCTATCAAAGCTGCGTGCGGCTGCAATTTTCCGGTGATCGTGCGACTAGCGCTAAAAAGTTATCTCAAAGAAGGCACTCGGCAGGCCCTGCCGGATGAAACCTTTGTGGAACAGGGGCGGGATCAGGAAGAAGCCCTGGCTGCGGCAGTGTTGCTGGTTGCAGCGGGCTGTGATGGCTTTGATGTAACAGCTGGCAGTTGCGTCTTTGGAAAAGCCAACTATTGGAAATATCCGCCGGTTTATTTTAATAAAGGGGTTTATCTAAAACTCAGTGAGGCCCTAAAAAAAGTGGTAGCGGTGCCGGTTTTGACTGCTGGAAAAATGGCCGATCCCGAACTGGCAACCGAGGCGCTCCAAAATGGTTGGCTGGATATGGTCGGCCTGGGTCGGCCGTTGCTGGCTGATCCTGATCTGCCATACAAGTTAGCAACTGGTCAGACCGAAGAAATTCGGCCCTGTCTGGGTTGTAATGACGGTTGTCTGGCTCAATCAATTGCCGGTTATTCCGCCTCCTGCACCGTTAATCCGGCCTGCAACCGGGAACTGGCGCCTGCAATCGAGATTGCCACAATCCCCAAAAAAGTGGTGGTTGTCGGTGGCGGCCCGGCCGGTATGGAAGCGGCCCGGGTCAGTGCGGTGCGGGGTCATCAGGTCACCCTCCTTGAAAAAAGCTATCGGCTGGGGGGCAAGCTTAAATACAGCAGCAAGCGGATTTTAAAAACCGCTGATGATGAGCTGATCCGCTGGTATGAAAACCAGCTGGAAAAATTAAAGGTTGAGATCTGCCTTGATGAATTGGCTACCCCGGAAAAGATCGCCACCATCAATCCTGATATCCTCTTTATTGCTCAGGGAGCAGAAGCCCGACAGGTTACATTCCCGGGGAGCGACAGCGACAAAGTGACTAACGCCCTTGATGTGATTACCGACAAAACCTATGTTGGGCCCCGTTGCATTGCCATTGGTGGCGGTCTGTCCGGATGTGAGGCGGCGCTCCATCTGGCTATGCATCGCCATAAGATGACTATTGTCGACTCAGCCCCGGATATTCTGGCCGCCGGGATTCCCCTGGCTCCAGCCAACAAACAGATGCTAAAGGATCTGCTGGTCTTTTATCGCAGCGAAATCATCACCAGTACCAGACTCAAAGCAGTCACAGAAGAAGGGGCCGTGATTGAAGCCAATGGTCAAAAACGGCTGATCCCGGTTCATCATGTGATGATTGCCGTGGGCTTTGAACCTGCGTCTTCTTTATTTAAAGAACTGCAGCATAACTATCCTCAGGTTTATCAACTTGGTGATAGTCAGGCGGTCAAGAATATCAGAGCCGCCATCTGGGCGGCTAATGAAGTGGCCGGGATAGTTTAAGAAAACTGATCGAAAAATGTTGGCAGAAATAGAAATTGATACTGGGGTAAGAAACTGACCTGAGCTTTGATTTAACAAGAGATAACACATTAACAGGAGATAAATTTGAACGATAGACTGCAAAACAAGGGCGTGGTTCTGGCCCTGGCGACCCTTTGCTGCCTGCTCTGGGGCAGTGCCTATCCGGCGGTTAAAATTGGCTATGAAATTTTTGGAATCACTACCACTGGCGCCCAAGTCTTGTTTGCCGGTTATCGTTTTACGCTGGCAGGGATACTGACGTGGATCATTACCAGCCTCTATTTAAAAAAATTCGTGCTGCCGCAAAGAGCTGAGTGGGGCCGGATGATCAGTCTGGGGCTGGTGCAGACGACCCTCCAGTATATTTTCTTTTACATCGGCCTGGCAAATACCACTGGGGTGAAGGCATCGATTATTAATGCCACCTCGACCTTTTTTGTGATTATCTTTGCCCATCTGATCTTAAAGAATGAAAAGATCACTCGGGCCAAGGTTTGGGGCTGTGTGCTAGGCATGGCTGGGGTCATTATCATCCAGCTCAAGGGTGGACAGATCGACAGTAGTTTTTCGTTGAACGGCGACGGCTTCCTCTTTCTGGTCTGTGTTGTTTCGGCATTGGGGGCAGTCATGACCCGGGTTTTTACTCAAAAAATTGATGCCATGATCCTGACCGCCTGGCAATTGATGATTGGTGGGGTGATACTGATGATTGTGGGCTTAGGCATGGGTGGTGAAATCACAGTGATCACTGTTCCGGGTATGTTGTTGCTTCTTTATCTGGCGGCTTTGTCAGCGGCTGCTTTTACCATCTGGGCGATCCTGATTAAGCACAATCCGGTGGGAATGGTGGCCATCTATGGCTTTATGATTCCGGTTTTTGGGGTAATCTTATCGGGGCTTTTTCTGGGTGAGGCGTTTCTCAACCTGCGGATTCTCGTTTCTCTGGCTTGTGTCAGTGTTGGGATCTGGCTGGTCAACCGGGAGGCGGGACAGATTTGAAAAAAAGGTGCATCCGCTTGGATTCGGTTGAGATAACAACCGGATCGCCAAGCGAGTGTACCTTTTTAAGTTAATTTACGTTTTAATGGACAGTTTAAAAAGCACTCTTGACAATAGCCTCATACCCTTTGGGATCGGTATTGCCTTCGGTGCTGAACAGCAAAATGGTGGAATTGTGATCAAGCTTTAGCGACTGTTTCAGGGCAGTAAGGCTTTGGTCCGTACACAAAGAAATCAGTAGCCCCAGACCGACGGCTCCGGATTCGCCGGAGATAATTGCCGGGTCGGTGCCTTCGGGATGGGCTAGGGTTTGCATCCCCAGTTTAGTGACCCAGTCCGGGCAGCTGGCATAAAAACTGGCAAAGTCCCTAAGAATTGGCCAGGTCAGGGGATTGGGTTCGCCGCAGTTTAAACCGGCCATAATCGTTTCCGGGTGACCGCCAATCGCCACCGGCTGGCCATGACCCTGCTGCACCGACTTGAAAATACAGGCAACGGTGTCTGGCTCAACAATGGTAGTGATTGGCGGATCCTGATTGTAATACTGGCTCAGATAACCCAGTACGCCTCCGGCCATCGAACCGACCCCGGCCTGGAGAAAAACATGGCTGAGCCTGGTGATGCCGCATTCCTGCAATTGCTCCAGAGCTTCGCCAGCCATGGTGGTATAGCCTCGGGTGATGGCGTTGGGGATGGCCTCGTAGTCGTCAAAGCCGGTGTCCTGAATGAGAATATAACCGTTTTCGGCCGCCAGCTGGGCAGCTCGGCGGACGCAGTCGTCATAATTCAGGTCGGTGATCTCAACGGGTGTATTGTTAATGGCCCGGATAGCAGATGCCCGGCTGGGCTTTGTGCCTTTAGGCATTAGCACTATCGCCTGGCAGCCAAAAAGTGCTGCTGCCCAGGCAACCCCCTTGCCATGATTACCGTCGGTGGCGGTTATAAAGACCAGATTATTAATCTGCTGGCGAACGGCTGTAGTGCTCAACAAGTGGTAATCCAGTTTAGTTTTATCGGCCGAAATCTGATCAGCAATAATGGTGGCCATGGCGTAGGCTGCCCCCAGGCATTTAAAGGCGTTGAGTCCGAAGCGGTGGGATTCATCCTTGACAAAAATAGTGCGAACGCCTAATTTTTCGGCCAGATCGGGCAGGGCTATCAACGGCGTCGGCTGATACTGGGGCAGGGATTGATGAAAGCGGCGGACCATAACCACAGTGCTTGGAGATAACATTGAGGCCAAACCTTGATCAAAGTGATGACTCCGGCCTAGGCCGGGGATGATGGTAATCGGTGATTTCATGGGGGTCTCCTTTATTATAGGGTGGATCAAGAAAATGATTTTGGGATTTTTTATTGTAGTTATTATACCATATGCGATAATGGGGTTAGAGAAAATAATGATTGAAAACATGAGGAAATCCTGACGCAATCGAGTAGATTCAGGTTCGCTTAGAATTTTATCGGATGTTTGCTCTTAAACGTGTGGTAGCGGTTTAGCGACTATCGGGTCAGGCAAGCTGCCAATTATCCCACAAAAAAACAGATCCAGGACTCCCACCGTTGTCCCGGATCTGTTTTCTATTTTTATGTGTCAATCCAGCCAATCACCCCTCCACCCGACGCTGTTTAATCAGTACCAGGGTTACCCCCAGCACCGCTACCCCAAAGGCCAGCACCAGCACCATGCTGGTAAAAATCGACTGGAGCGTGTCAGCATTGAAACTGGCGGCAGCTGCAATTTCATTATTGGCCTTAACATACCAGTAGGTCGGAGTAAAGCTGGCAATCGTCAGGACATTGGGGCCTAGCAGCTCCTGAGGGACAAAAACGCCGCTGAGAAAGCTGGTGCCCAGGGCAAAGACATTGGCGACTGCGGACATGGCGCCCCGGCTTTTAACCAGATTACCAATCAGATAGCTGATTGAAAGTGCTGCCAGGGTAAAAACAAAGGAATTAAGCAACAGTAGCAGGCCGTTGGTAGTGAACATATAGCTACCATACATCACAAAGCTGGCTGAGATCAGCACCAGCCAGGTCATCACCGCAAAACTAAAATTACCAAGAATCATCTGAACGTTCATCGTTGCTGAGCGCATTGGTGAACAGAGATTGCGCCGCTTCAGATCGGTATCATTAAAGACCAACATCACCGAACAGACCCCCAGAATCAGAATGGCAAACAGCGAATAGGAAAGATAATTAAAATAGTAGCCAGATTTTTCGGCGTTGTCCGAGTGGGAAACACTCGAGATCACCGTGACCTCGGTTTCTTTGGTCAGATCTGTTTTCAGATAGCTGACCAGTTCGGTCTGGGTTAGCTCGGGCAGATAAGTGACATAGGTTTTTGTAGTATTCAAGTATTTGTTAATCAGCAGATCCATATAAATGTTACTGGGAGAATCAGGGACAATGGTTTTTTCCAGTTGGATTTCCTGGCCGTTTAGCATCGCTGCGGTGAAGCCTTCCGGCACCCGCAGGATGTATTCCACCTGACGAAAAAACAGCGCATCCTGAAGTTTTTGGGAATCATCAGGAAGATCCACCAGGTTGGCGTATTCGCCCAGATAGCTTTTAAGTCCTGCCACCAGTTGGGAATCAATATCGTCATTAATAAAGGCAATATTGACCCGGGTTTTGGTAAAATCAGTATCCTGGGGTGGGTTGTAGGCGTTGGTCAATAGCAGTGCCAGCACCATAAAGACCACCAGATAGATGAGAATCTGACCCCGATTTTTCTGGATAATTCGAAAAAAAGCTTTATAAACTTGCATATTTCTGTCTCCTTAACACAAAGTACGTGATTGCACTGAATAAAACGGTGAATCCACACAACAACAGAATATCGGTGTAAAACTGGGTGTGGGTATTATAGTAATAGAGGGCATAAAAACTGTCGGTGATCAGGTTGGCCGGGTTGAGGTAGCCAAGAATCGGGAATTTGGTGGCGACAATATACTTCATGTCGGCAAACATCATTCCGGCCAGAAAGCACATCGTCATGGTGGAACCGATTAGGATTCCTGTTTTTAGTCCCTCACCTTTTTTGACGATAACACCGACGCAGGCTCCGAAGGTTACTCCGGTAAGACTTCCGACAACACAGGTCAGAGCGATGTAACCCAGCTGATCGCCGAAACTGATTCCCAACACGCCGATCACAAAGGCCAGCAGCAGAAGCAGTTCCGCCAGTTGAACAGTGGTCGCTGCCAGCATTGACGAAATAAAAACACTTAGCTTATTGGTTGGCGCCAAATTGATGCGGGCCCCGACATCCGAAAGGTCAGCCTGGATAGCCACCACTTCCTTAACTCCCAGAAAGCCGCCGTATAAACAGGTCATTGCAATTAACGCATAAAAGTAATTGACAACCGGATCGGGGTTGGAGTTGCTGGCCGAAACAGCCCGCAAGTATTCAGTGCGGTTGGCAATCCCGGCCAGGATACCTTGATCCAGGGCAGTGGGATTTTTGGTGATGACGGTGACGATAGTAGCCGAAGATTGTAAAAAATCATCCAGAAAACCCCGGATGATGGTCTGATTAAGACCAGACCGGTTGACTACCAGGTTGAGATCCGGGTCGAAAATGATATAACCGTCAATCTGATTGTCGGCGAGCAGCGCATCTGCTTCTGTTCGGGTGGTGTAGGTAGCCTCAAAAATATTGCCGGTGTCGTCCAGAGCGGTAGTAAAAGCCGGGTTGGCAGCCAGTTGTTCATTTTTTACGACGGCTACCTTGACTTTAACAAATTCCTCGGCGCTGGTAATATTGGAGAAGGCCAGATTGAATAGGGTGGCCAAAAGAATTGGAAACATCAGGGTCCAGAACATCAATTCCCGATCCCGAAGAATGCACTTGAGGCGATAGCGATAATTAAATAAAAACATGGCTCCTCCTAATCTCGCAGCTCTTTGCCGGTGATTTCCAGAAAGACATCGTTAAGTGTCGGCGGTTCGGAATAAATTTTTCCAATAGCAATCTGTTGAGCTTTCAGGTGATCCAAAATGGGGATCAGATTATTCTTGCCACGCTCGGACTTGATCACCAGCTGATGGTCACGCTGTTCGGCTGAAATGATATGGGGCAGGGCTTTAATTCCGGCCAGGTCGAGATCTTCGGGGTTGAGCAGTTCAAGGTTGATGTGTTCTCCGGACTTAATCATTTTCTTAAGCTCTTCATTGGTGCCCATGGCAATGATCTTACCCTTATCCATGATGGCGATGCGGCTGGCGATTTGCTCCACTTCTTCCATATAATGAGAAGTGTAGATGATCGTAGCGCCCTGCTGATTCAGCTTCTGAATTCCTTCCAGAATATTGTTACGACTCTGGGGATCAACCGCCACAGTTGGTTCATCAAGAATAATAAGCTTGGGCTGGTGGGCGATTCCACAGGCGATGTTTAGGCGTCGCAGCAGCCCACCACTGAGTTTTTTGGGATAGAATTTGGAAAAATCATTCAGACCGACAAAATCGATGGCCTCGGCCACCAGTTTTTTGCGGGTCTGTTTATCAGAAATGTATAGACCGCAAAAGTAGTCGATATTTTCATATACAGTCAGTTCATTAAAAACAGCGACATTCTGCATGACAATCCCGATGTCCCGCTTAAGATGATAGGCATCCGGAGACATCGGCTGATCGAATATCTCAATGGTACCCTTATCGTATTTTAAGAGCGATAAAATACAGTTGATGGCGGTGGTTTTTCCCGAACCGTTGGGGCCCAGCAGCCCGAGGACTTCGCCCTCCTGTACTGTCAGATTGAAGTGATCGAGAGCGATCAGATCATTGTAACGTTTGACCAGATTCTTAACAGTGATAACCATTTTCTTTCTCCTTTATTGGTATGCCTGCTTAAAGCAGCAGTGCAAATAGTTTATCTTGGTTGATGTCTTTATTGTACGCCAATAACACACGCTTTGATAGTGATATGCCTCCCGATCGGGTATGACAAATGTCACTATTTATGTTAAAGTAGTGATAAAACCGTAGTGCTGACAGCGATACGATTCTGATAAAGGCAGGTAAAAATGAATAAGCTGATTGATAAGGTAATTATTTTTGGGTTCTGTCTGGCCTTGTATCTGACCACAGTGGATAATATGCTGCTGATTGCTCCGGTACTGGTGGCGGTGATTTTTGCGGCGGCCTCCAGTTATTTAACGGAAGGGCCGGTGACGGCGGGGTTATTTGGCGGTTATCTGCTAATCTGTTTTTTTGAGCCGGTTTATCTACTGTTTGTCCCCTTGATCGGCTATGATATTCTGATTTCCCGCTTTAAATGGCTGTGGGCGCTCGTGCTGTTGCCAGCGGCCACAGGTTTTTCGGCGCTGAGTGGCACTGCGGTGGTGCTCATACCAATCTTTATGCTGGTGGCCTATTTTCTTAAAAAGCGCTCACTTTCACTGGAAAAGCTGAGTCACGATTATAAGTCGCTTCGGGATACAACCCGGGAAACGGCTCTGCAGCTGGAAAAAAAGAATCAGATGCTGCGAGAAAAGCAGGACTATGAACTGAATCTGGCCACTCTGACTGAACGCAACCGGATTGCCCGGGATATTCATGATAATGTCGGCCATATGCTGTCCCGGAGTATTTTGCAAACCGGGGCACTGTTGGCAATCAGCCAGGAAGCAAAAACCCGGGAAGGGTTAATTCAGATCAAAGAAACCCTTTCAGAAGCTATGGATAGTATTCGAAACAGTGTTCACGATCTTCACGATGAATCCCTGGATTTACAGTTGGAACTGCAGACGCTGATTAAGAATTTTGAATTTTGTCCGGTTAAATTTGACTATGATGTGGAATCACCCTTGGATAAAGAAGTGAAATATTGTTTTATCGCGGTGGTCAAAGAAGCTTTTTCCAATATCATCCGTCATTCTCAGGCCAATGAAGTGGAACTGGTGGTTCGGGAACATCCGGGATTGATCCAGCTGGTGGTACAGGATAACGGCAGCGGTAACGGAAATCTTAATGGCGACGGTATTGGGCTAAAAAACATCAGTGACCGGGTGGCTGCCCTGAATGGCAACGTTCATATCACTACGAAGCGGGGATTTAGGATCTTTATCTCTGTGCCTAAAAATGACTTATAGAAATGAATTTGTAATTTAAAACATCGAACGGAATTTGCTTTGATGTCGGTTTCCGCAAACAATTTAGTAACGTGTAGGCGAACAGTCGATCGACTGTCCGCCGTACAGTGTAAAAATTCGCGAAGGCAATGAGCCAATCACAAGCTTGCTTGTAGTTGGCGACTGCCCGCGAACAATAAGAAATTCGCAAAGCGATTTCTTATTGTTATGAAAACTGACATCAAAGCAATTCATGTTCG
>MTLE01000061.1_pt1 | contig 14224 bp, 9 predicted proteins | sample 1982461 | NCBI WGS metagenome assembly MTLE01 (sample SAMN05712605, study PRJNA340218) | biofilm metagenome | isolation source: sample SPL anode biofilm adapted to -200 mV | place: USA | collected 2012-02-03
AGTTGCGCTTAGTGCTGTTTGACAAAGAAGCGGCGGCAGGCACTGTCAAAGAAATTAAAGAACAAGAAGTATACATGGGCGAAATCCCGCTGATGACCGATAACGGTACTTTTGTTATCAATGGTACTGAGCGTGTTATCGTTTCCCAGCTGCATCGCAGCCCAGGCGTGTTCTTTGATCACGATAAGGGTAAAACCCACTCTTCAGGTAAGGTTCTGTATAACGCACGCGTTATTCCTTACCGTGGTTCCTGGTTGGATTTCGAATTTGATGCTAAAGACAACCTGTTTGTGCGTATTGACCGCCGCCGTAAATTGCCGGCGACCATTATTCTGCGCGCATTAGAATTTACTACTGAAGAGATCCTTGCGACTTTCTTCGAGACCATTAAATTCGAAATCAAAGACGGCAAAGTTCTGATGGAACTGGTACCGGAACGTCTGCGTGGTGAAACTGCGACTTTCGATATTATTGCCGGTGGTGATGTGGTGGTTGAAAAAGGCCGCCGAATTACAGCTCGCCACATTCGTCAGCTGGAAAAAGCCGGTGTTACCCAGATCGAGGTACCGGTTGAGTATGTCGTTGGCAAGATTTCTGCCAGAGACTACGTAAATCCACAGACGGGCGAAGTGATGATCAATGCAAATACTGCACTGAGCCTGGAAGCTATTGCTAACCTGTCACAAGCTGGATTTAAACAGTTTGAAGTCCTGTTCACAAACGAACTGGATCATGGTCCTTATATTTCAGAAACACTGCGTATTGATCCGACCGCAAATCGTCTGGAAGCGCTGGTAGAAATCTACCGCATGATGCGTCCGGGTGAACCGCCAACGAAAGATGCTGCAGAACAGTTGTTCGAAAACCTGTTCTTCTCTGCTGACCGTTACGATCTGTCAACGGTTGGTCGCATGAAGTTTAACAGCCGTCTGGCACGTCCGGAGCATATTGGCACTGGTATTTTGTCCGAAGATGATATTGTCGACGTGATGAAACAGCTGATTGCTATCCGTAACGGTAAAGATGACGTGGATGATATCGATCATCTGGGTAACCGTCGTATCCGTTCCGTCGGTGAAATGGCCGAAAACCAATTCCGTGTGGGCCTGGTTCGTGTTGAACGTGCCGTAAAAGAGCGTCTGTCTCTGGGTGACCTGGATGCCGTTCAGCCACAGGATTTGATCAACGCGAAGCCAATTTCAGCTGCCGTTAAAGAATTCTTTGGCTCCAGCCAGCTGTCACAGTTTATGGATCAGAACAACCCGCTGTCTGAAATTACGCACAAACGCCGTATTTCAGCACTGGGTCCTGGTGGTCTGACTCGTGAACGTGCCGGCTTCGAAGTTCGAGACGTACATCCGACTCACTATGGTCGTCTGTGTCCAATCGAAACACCTGAAGGTCCGAACATCGGTCTGATCAACTCGCTGGCGGTTTACTCCCGTACCAACGAATACGGTTTCCTGGAAACGCCATACCGTAAAGTCATCGACGGTGTGATCACTGATGAGGTGGATTACCTGTCTGCAATCGAAGAAGGTAACTTTGTGATTGCACAGGCGAATGCCAATGTGGATGAAAACGGTCGTCTGAAAGACGAGCTGGTTCCATGCCGCCATAAAGGTGAATCCACCTTCATGAATGCGGAGCAGATCCAGTATATGGACGTCAGTCCTCAGCAGGTCGTCTCTGTTGCGGCATCACTGATCCCATTCCTGGAACACGATGACGCGAACCGTGCATTGATGGGTTCGAACATGCAACGTCAGGCCGTTCCGACTCTGCGTGCTGACAAGCCGCTGGTTGGTACTGGTATGGAACGTGCTGTGGCCGTTGACTCCGGTGTAACTGTGGTTGCCAAACGTGGTGGTGTTATTGATTACGTTGATGCCTCACGTATTGTTGTCAAGGTTAATGACGATGAACTGTTACCAGGCGAAGCCGGTATCGACATCTATAACCTGACCAAATATACCCGTTCTAACCAGAATACCTGTATCAACCAGCGCCCATGTGTGTCTGTTGGTGAACCGGTCATGCTGGGTGACGTACTGGCTGACGGTCCTTCCACCGATTTGGGTGAGCTGGCGCTGGGTCAGAACATGCGCGTCGCGTTCATGCCTTGGAACGGTTATAACTTCGAAGACTCGATTCTGGTTTCAGAACGTGTTGTACAGGAAGACCGCCTGACTACGATTCATATTCAGGAACTGTCTTGTATCGCCCGTGATACCAAGTTAGGCCCGGAAGAAATCACTGCTGATATTCCTAACGTAGGTGAAGCTGCTCTGTCCAAATTGGACGAGTCAGGTATCGTTTACGTTGGCGCTGAAGTGAAGGGTGGCGATATTCTGGTTGGTAAAGTGACGCCAAAAGGTGAAACTCAGCTGACTCCGGAAGAAAAACTGCTGCGTGCTATCTTCGGTGAAAAAGCGTCAGATGTGAAAGATTCATCGCTGCGTGTGCCGAATGGTGTATACGGTACCGTTATCGACGTTCAGGTCTTCACTCGTGATGGCGTAGAAAAAGACAAACGCGCCAAAGAAGTTGAAGACATGCAACTGCGTGATGCCAAGAAAGATCTGACCGAAGAGTTCAAGATCCTGGAAGACGGCATTTTCAACCGTGCCCGTTCATTGCTGCTGGCTACTGGTTTCGGCGAAGAGAGATTATCCAAGCTGGAACGTAAAAAATGGCTGGAACAGTCATTAGATGACGAAGGCAAACAGGTTGAGCTGGAACAGATTGCTGAACAGCATGTTGCGCTGAAAGAAGAGTTTGATCGCAAGTTTGAAGCCAAGCGTCAGAAAATCATCCAGGGTGATGATCTGGCTCCGGGCGTACTGAAGATCGTTAAAGTCTATCTGGCAGTAAAACGTCGCATCCAGCCTGGTGACAAGATGGCGGGTCGTCACGGTAACAAAGGGGTTATCTCCAAAATTTGTCCGGTTGAAGACATGCCATACGATGAAAGCGGTAATCCGGTTGATATCGTGCTGAACCCTCTGGGCGTACCATCTCGTATGAACATTGGTCAGATTCTGGAAGTTCACCTCGGTCTGGCTGCGAAAGGTATCGGCGAGAAAATCGATCGCATGGTCAAAGAGCAGCGCGAACTGGCAGAACTGCGTGAGTTCCTGCAACGTGTCTATGACTTGGGCGGCAGTGATCAGAAACGTGTAGATGTTAATGAACTGAGCGATGACGATGTTCGTACGCTGGTTCAGAACCTGCGCAAAGGTCTGCCTGTTGCTACTCCGGTATTTGATGGTGCCAAAGAGCGCGAAATCAAAGAACTGCTGAAGCTGGCGGATAAACCAGAATCAGGTCAGATCACACTGTTCGATGGTCGTACCGGTATGCCGTTCGAGCGTACAGTAACCGTTGGTTACATGTACATGCTGAAGCTGAACCACTTGGTTGATGACAAGATGCATGCGCGTTCTACGGGCTCATACAGTCTGGTTACTCAGCAACCTCTGGGTGGTAAAGCACAGTTCGGTGGTCAGCGTTTCGGGGAAATGGAAGTGTGGGCACTGGAAGCATACGGTGCAGCTTACACTCTGCAGGAAATGTTGACTGTCAAGTCGGACGATGTGAATGGTCGTACTAAGATGTATAAGAACATCGTGGATGGCGACCACCGCATGGAGCCAGGCATGCCAGAATCTTTCAACGTATTGCTGAAAGAAATCCGCTCTCTGGGTATCAACATCGAGCTGGAAGAAGAGTAAGGACGAAAGTCCTTACTTGCTGGACACTGAATAGTAACGGTATGCCGCTTTATGGCATACCGAAGTTAAACTCCTGACGGGAGATACAGGTGAAAGACTTACTCAAGTTTTTAAAAGCGCAGAGCAAGACTGAAGAGTTTGACGGTATCAAGATCGGTCTGGCTTCGCCTGACATGATCCGTTCCTGGTCATTCGGTGAAGTTAAAAAGCCTGAAACCATCAATTATCGTACGTTCAAGCCAGAACGTGACGGTCTGTTTTGCGCTCGCATCTTCGGACCAGTCAAAGATTACGAATGCTTGTGCGGTAAGTATAAGCGTCTGAAACACCGTGGTGTGATCTGTGAAAAATGTGGTGTAGAAGTTACTCAGACCAAAGTACGTCGTGAGCGTATGGGTCATATTGAGCTGGCTTCTCCTGTGGCTCACATCTGGTTTCTGAAGTCACTGCCGTCACGTATTGGTCTGTTACTTGACATGACCCTGCGTGATATCGAACGTGTACTTTATTTCGAATCATTCGTTGTTGTTGATCCAGGCATGACCAGCCTTGAGCGTAGTCAGATGCTGACAGAAGAACAGTATCTGGATGCACTGGAAGAATACGGCGATGAATTCGATGCCAAAATGGGTGCGGAAGCAATCCTGGCACTGTTACGTGCGCAGGATCTGGAACATGAAATCGCGACAATGCGCGAAGAACTGAGCCAGACTAATTCCGAAACCAAGCGTAAAAAGACAACAAAACGTCTGAAGCTGATGGAATCATTCCTGCAATCTGGCAACAAGCCAGAATGGATGATCATGACTGTACTGCCAGTTTTACCTCCGGATCTGCGTCCGCTGGTTCCGCTGGATGGTGGTCGTTTCGCTACTTCAGATCTGAACGATTTATATCGTCGCGTGATCAACCGTAACAACCGTCTGAAACGTCTGCTGGATCTGGCTGCGCCGGATATCATCGTACGTAACGAAAAACGTATGTTGCAGGAAGCGGTTGATGCGTTGCTGGATAACGGTCGTCGTGGGCGTGCTATCACTGGTTCAAACAAACGTCCTCTGAAATCTTTGGCTGACATGATCAAAGGTAAGCAGGGTCGTTTCCGTCAGAACTTGCTGGGTAAACGTGTTGACTACTCAGGCCGTTCGGTTATTACCGTAGGTCCTACTCTGCGTCTGCATCAGTGTGGTCTGCCTAAGAAAATGGCGCTGGAACTGTTCAAGCCGTTCATCTATGGCAAGCTGGAAACCCGTGGTCTGGCAACAACCATCAAAGCCGCGAAGAAGATGGTTGAACGCGAAGAAGCGGTGGTATGGGATATTCTGGATGAAGTGATCCGTGAACATCCTGTCATGCTGAACCGTGCGCCAACACTGCACCGTCTGGGTATTCAGGCGTTCGAACCGATTCTGATCGAAGGTAAAGCTATTCAGCTGCATCCGCTCGTGTGTTCTGCGTTCAACGCGGACTTCGACGGTGACCAGATGGCGGTACACGTACCGCTGACACTGGAAGCGCAGCTCGAAGCGCGTGCCTTGATGATGTCAACCAACAACATCCTGTCTCCTGCATCAGGCGAACCAATCATCGTTCCTTCTCAGGACGTGGTATTGGGTCTGTATTACATGACCCGCTCATGTGTTGGTGCCAAAGGTGAAGGCATGGTGTTGTCCAGTGCGAAAGAGGCTGAGAAAGTCTACCGTGCTGGCCTGGCGTCACTGCATGCCCGTGTAAAATGCCGTATCACCGAATATGTGAAAAACGAAGCTGGTGAGCTGGTTGCCAAAATCGAGCTGAAAAACACCACCGTCGGTCGTGCGATCCTGTCGCTGATCCTGCCAAAAGGTATGGAATATGCGCTGATTGATCCACCACTACCGATGACGGAAGCGGGTAAAGCCGAACTGGCTGCGCATCCGGAACGTTGGATCAAATATGTTTCTAACCAGGCAATGGGCAAGAAACAGATCTCCAAAGTGTTGAACACCTGCTATCGCAAGCAAGGTCTGAAAGATACCGTTATCTTTGCTGACCAGCTGATGTATACCGGTTTCCACTATGCGGCACTGTCAGGTTCTTCTGTCGGTATCGACGACATGGTTATTCCGGAAGCGAAAAAGGAAATCATTGCCTCCGCAGAAGCGGAAGTTGCTGAAATCCAGGAACAGTTCCAGTCTGGTCTGGTAACTGCCGGCGAACGTTACAACAAAGTTATCGATATCTGGGCAAGCGCGAACGAACGTGTATCCAAAGCGATGATGGAAAACTTGTCTAAAGAGACAAGACAGAACACCCTCGGTGAAGATGAAGTCCAGGCATCGTTTAACAGCGTATTTATGATGGCCGATTCCGGTGCGCGTGGTTCTGCCGCTCAGATCCGTCAGCTGGCTGGTATGCGTGGTCTGATGGCTAAGCCAGACGGCTCGATCATCGAAACGCCAATCGTAGCGAACTTCCGTGAAGGTCTGAACGTACTGCAGTACTTCATCTCAACTCACGGTGCGCGTAAAGGTCTGGCGGATACCGCGCTGAAAACAGCGAACTCCGGTTATCTGACTCGTCGTCTGGTTGACGTGGCTCAGGACGTGGTGATCACCGAACTGGATTGCGGTACCTCTGAAGGTCTGTGGATGACTCCGCTGATCGAAGGTGGCGATGTTGTTGAACCATTACGCGAACGTGTACTGGGTCGTGTCGTTGCTGAAGATGTGCTGAAACCAGGTACCGAGGATGTACTGATCCCGCGTAACACACTGCTGGATGAACAGTGGTGTAACACGCTGGAACGTAATTCCGTTGATCGTATTAAAGTCCGTTCTGCTATCGCGTGTGAATCTGATTTCGGTATCTGTGCGCATTGCTACGGTCGTGATCTGGCACGTGGTCATCTGGTTAACAACGGTGAAGCTACTGGTGTTATCGCAGCACAATCTATCGGTGAACCGGGTACACAGCTGACCATGCGTACGTTCCACATCGGTGGTGCGGCATCGCGGGCAGCGGCAGAAAGCAGTGCATCAGTTAAAAATACTGGTGTGGTCAAACTGCAGAATGCTAAATCTGTTGAGAACAGTGCAGGCAAGCTGGTTATCACCTCACGTTCATCAGAACTGACCATTATGGATGAGTTGGGACGGACGAAAGAAAGTCACAAACTGCCATACGGTTCTGTGCTGGAAGTGAAAGATGGCCAGGCTGTGAAGGCTGGTGAAATCGTTGCTAACTGGGATCCTCATACCCACCCAATCATTACTGAAGTGGCGGGTCGTATCCAGTTCGAGAACATGATCGAAGGCATCACCATCACTCGTCAGACCGACGAACTGACTGGTTTGTCCAGCATCGTGGTTCTGGATGTCAACGAACGTACCTCTACCGGTAAAGAACTGCGTCCGACGGTGAAACTGGTGGATGCAAACGGTAAAGACGTTCTGATCCCGGGTACTGAAGTGGCTGCGCAATACTTCCTGCCTGGTCAGGCGATTGTTCAGCTGGAAGACGGTGCACAGGTGAACGTGGGTGACGCGGTTGCGCGTATTCCACAGGCATCCAGTGGTACCAAGGATATTACCGGTGGTCTGCCTCGTGTTGCTGACTTGTTTGAAGCCCGTCAACCGAAAGAACCGGCTATCCTAGCGGAAATTTCAGGGACCATTTCCTTTGGTAAAGAAACCAAGGGTAAACGTCGTCTGGTGATTACACCGACCGACGGTGGTGAAGCTTACGAGGAAATGATTCCGAAGTGGCGTAACCTGAACGTGTTCGAAGGTGAAAAGGTTCAGCAAGGTGAAGTGCTGGCGGATGGTCCTGAATCTGCACACGACATTCTGCGTCTGCGTGGTATCAGCCCGGTAGCTAACTATATCGTTAACGAAGTGCAGGACGTTTACCGTCTGCAAGGCGTAAAAATTAACGATAAGCACATCGAAGTGATCGTGCGTCAGATGCTGCGTAAGTGTGAAATCATCAATCCAGGCGATTCTGATCTGCTGGAAGGTGAACAGGCTGACGTGGTTCGCGTGAAGATTGCAAACCGTAAGCTGGTTGCCGAAGGTAAACAGCCTGCAACTTTCCGTCGTGTACTGATGGGTATTACCAAAGCGTCGCTGAATACAGAGTCTTTCATCTCTGCAGCATCGTTCCAGGAAACTACCCGCGTACTGACCGAAGCCGCTGTGTCCGGTAAGGTTGATGATCTGCGTGGTCTGAAAGAAAACGTGATCGTTGGTCGACTGATCCCTGCTGGTACTGGTTTTGCTTATCACCACAACCGTCTGCAGAAACGTAAAAACGCAGCACAGGCAGTAGTGCCTCAGGCACCACAAGTGACAGCGGATGAGGCAGAACAGAATCTGGCCGATTTGCTGAATGCAGCTGGTAACCTGAATGCAGAATAAGCATTACTAATGCGTAATTATCCGAGAGGCCCTTCAGGGCCTCTTTTTTTTATGTGTAAAGTTGCACCAGATTCATGGCTGGTATTACTATCAGCTGAATTTTGTTAACAGGTAACGAGGGAATGATGTCCAAGTCTATTATTGCAACCGAAAAAGCACCTGCAGCAATTGGTCCTTATGTTCAGGCAACTAAGTTAGGTGATTTAATTTTTACATCAGGCCAGATCCCGCTGATTCCTGAAACCATGCAGTTGGTAACCGGTGATATCAAAGCTCAGGCGGAGCAGTCATTACGAAATCTGAAAGCTATTCTGGAAGCTGCTGGGGCATCAACAGATACCGTGGTCAAAACCACTTGTTTCTTAAAAGATATGAATGACTTCATCGCTTTTAACGAAGTTTATGCCACTTTTTTCACCAGTAATGCGCCGGCTCGTTCTTGTGTTGAAGTTGCCAGATTGCCCAAGGATGTTCTGGTTGAGGTTGAAGCTATTGCTTATGTAGCTAAGTAGCATGCCGATGAATTTTGCCCTTCTGGTTACCGGACCGAGCTATGGTACACAACAATCGGCTTCGGCTTATCAGTTTGCCCAGGCAGTTCTGGCAAAAGGACACGCTATCATTGGCGTGTTTTTTTATCAGGATGGTGTTAGCAATGCGAACGTTTTTTCCGCTCCAGCAACTGATGAGCCCGATTTACATGCGTTATGGGTTGAATTAGCCAATAAATACAATATTGAATTACATACCTGCATCGCTGCTGCACAGCGGCGCGGTATCCTGGATGCTCTTACAGCACAGGAAGCTGGGATGCCGGGATACAATGTTGAACCTCCTTTTTTGCTGTCGGGGTTGGGGCAGCTAGCCGAAATGTTGTTAACAGCAGATCGGGTTGTCAGATTCTGAGGTGGCTATGAATCAAATTGCTTTCATATTCAGACAAGCTCCTTATGGGTATGCAACTGGCAGGGAAGGAGTGGATGCCTTATTGGCAACATCAGTCTATACCGATGAATTAGCTGCATTCTTTATGGATGATGGTGTATATCAGCTGATAAAAAATCAGCAACCGGAAAAAATACTGACCAAAGATCACACTGCAATGTTTAAGCTATGTGACCTGTATGATATTGAACATATCTATGTCGCTGAAACCGCATTAAGCGAGCGGAATATAGACCCTTCGCAACTGTTGATGCCTGTAACAGTTCTTGCTGCAGACGAATTCCGGCAAGCACTGCTGGCATATCCGATAAAACTGATGTTCTGAGAAATACTATGCTGCATGTTATTTCCTCATCACCATTCGCACAAACCACACTACAAAACTGTCTTGAATTCATGCAGTCAGATGATCAGCTGGTTTTGGTTCAGGATGCAGTGATCGCTACTGCGGTAGATAAATGGAGCTCTATATTGGGGAATAGAGAGGTCTATGTTTTACATGAAGATCTACAAGCCCGAGCTTTAAAGGCAAAAGTAGGGAAAATCATTACTATGGAGGGGTATGTGGATCTGGTGGTTACATATGGCAGCCCTCTGTGCTGGTAAAATTATCCTGTAAAGTCTCTTTCGTCGCCTATACTTTTTCTTAAACTCTGAATGAGTCATCAAAAGCTGTATAAATCTTGACTCAAAATACAGACAAGCATAAAATTTTGCGTCCCCGTATCTGCGGGGAGGATTTTTCACATGTTTGTAAAGCTATTGCTATTATCAGGAGCTTTTAATGGCAACTATTAACCAGCTTGTTCGCAAGCCGCGCGTTAAGCAAGTTGTAAAAAGCAGCGTTCCTGCCTTGAATGCTTGCCCACAAAAACGTGGTGTATGTACCCGTGTATATACTACCACTCCTAAAAAACCTAACTCAGCACTGCGTAAGGTGTGCCGTGTTCGTTTAACTAACGGATTCGAAGTAACTTCTTACATCGGTGGTGAAGGCCACAACCTGCAGGAACACTCTGTTGTTCTGATCCGTGGTGGTCGTGTTAAAGACTTGCCAGGTGTGCGTTATCACACTGTACGTGGCGCGCTGGACTGCTCAGGTGTTAAAGACCGTAAGCAGAGCCGCTCTAAGTACGGCGTTAAGAAGCCTAAGGCTTAATGGTTTTCCGTTAAGTAAGGCCAAACACTTTTTTAAACTATATTTTAGTTTTGGGTAATCCCTGAAGTTTACGGAGAACGTAAAATGCCAAGACGTCGCGTTGTTGGTCAGCGTAAGATTCTGCCAGATCCTAAATTCGGTTCTGAGCTGCTGGCTAAATTTATCAACGTAGTAATGGTTGACGGTAAAAAATCCGTCTCTGAAAGCATCGTTTACGGTGCATTGGACATCATTGCTCAGAAGAGTGGTAAAGACCACTTAGTTACTTTTGAAGGTGCGCTGGACAACATTCGTCCGAACGTGGAAGTTAAATCCCGCCGTGTTGGTGGTTCTACTTACCAGGTTCCGGTAGAAGTTCGCCCTGTGCGTCGTAATGCCCTGGCTATGCGCTGGTTGGTTGAAGCTGCTCGCAAACGTGGTGAAAAATCAATGGCTCAGCGTCTGGCAGGTGAACTGTTGGATGCGGCTGAAAACAAAGGCTCTGCGGTTAAGAAACGTGAAGACGTGCACCGTATGGCTGAAGCGAACAAAGCATTCGCTCACTATCGCTGGTAATCCGGTCATACAGGCCATCTTCGGGTGGCCTGTATTCGGTTTCGTCATCTAAGGCACAACCTTAGTAAGAGGATATCTATCGTGGCTCGTGCAACACCCATTGAGCGTTACCGTAACATCGGTATCAGCGCACACATCGACGCCGGTAAAACAACGACTACTGAACGTATCCTGTTTTACACCGGTGTAAACCACAAGATTGGTGAAGTTCATGATGGCGCTGCTACCATGGACTGGATGGAACAGGAACAAGAGCGTGGTATTACCATTACCTCTGCTGCGACTACCTGTTTCTGGAGTGGTATGGGTAAACAATTCCAACCACACCGTATCAACATCATCGACACCCCAGGTCACGTTGACTTTACTATCGAAGTAGAGCGTTCAATGCGTGTTCTGGACGGCGCAGTAATGGTTTACTGTGCAGTAGGTGGTGTTCAGCCGCAGTCTGAAACTGTATGGCGCCAGGCTAACAAGTATAAAGTTCCACGTATCGCGTTCATCAACAAAATGGACCGTACCGGTGCGAACTTCCTGCGTGCTGTTGAACAGATCAAAACTCGTCTGAAAGGTAATGCAGTGCCTCTGCAATTGCCAATCGGCGCTGAAGATAACTTCAAAGGTGTTATCGATCTGGTCAAAATGAAAGCCATTAACTGGAACGAAGCAGACCAGGGCACTACCTTCACTTATGAAGATATCCCTGCTGAGTTACAGGAACTGGCTGATGAATGGCATCAGAATCTGGTTGAAGCTGCTGCTGAAGCATCAGAAGACCTGATGGAAAAATACCTGGGCGGCGAAGAAATTTCTGAAGAAGAAATGAAAGCCGCTCTGCGTCAACGCGTCCTGAACAACGAAATCGTTCTGGTTACCTGTGGTTCTGCATTCAAGAACAAGGGTGTTCAGGCGATGCTGGATGCGGTAATTGAATATCTGCCTGCACCAATCGACGTACCAGCTATCGCTGGTCAGCTGGAAGATGGTACACCAGCAGAACGTCATCCAAGTGATGACGAGCCATTCTCTGCACTGGCGTTCAAAATCGCAACTGACCCGTTCGTTGGTAACCTGACTTTCTTCCGTTGCTACTCAGGTGTGGTTAACTCTGGTGATACCGTACTGAACTCTGTTAAAGGTAAGAGAGATCGTATCGGTCGTATCGTTCAGATGCACGCTAACAAACGTGAAGAGATCAAAGAAGTTCGCGCTGGTGACATCGCGGCTGCGATCGGTCTGAAGGACGTGACTACTGGTGACTCTCTGTGTGTGGAGTCTGCGCCAATTATTCTGGAGCGTATGGAATTCCCAGAGCCAGTAATCTCTGTTGCGGTTGAGCCAAAAACCAAAGCTGACCAGGAAAAAATGGGTCTGGCGCTGGGTCGTCTGGCTCAGGAAGATCCATCATTCCGCGTGTGGACTGACGAAGAATCAGGTCAGACCATCATCGCTGGTATGGGTGAACTGCACCTGGAAATCATCGTTGACCGTATGCGTCGTGAATTCAAGGTAGAAGCAAACGTGGGTAAACCACAGGTTGCTTACCGTGAAACCATCCGTAACGAAGCGAAAGATATTCAGGGTAAACACGCCAAACAGTCTGGTGGTCGTGGTCAGTACGGTCACGTTGTGATCGACATGTTCCCGCTGGAACAAGGTGCTGGTTATACCTTCACCAACGACATCAAGGGTGGTGTAATTCCTGGTGAATTTATCCCTGGTGTTGATAAAGGTATCCGTGAACAGCTGAAATCTGGTCCTCTGGCTGGTTATCCAGTAGTAGATCTGGGTGTTCGTCTGCACTTCGGTTCTTACCATGATGTTGACTCTTCTGAACTGGCGTTCAAGATCGCTGCTTCTATGGCGTTCAAAGATGGCTTCATGAAAGCCAGCCCAGTTCTGCTTGAGCCAATCATGAAGGTTGAAGTTGAAACTCCGGAAGACTACATGGGTGATGTAATCGGCGACCTGAACCGTCGTCGTGGCATTATCGAAGGCATGGAAGATGGTCCATCAGGCAAAATCGTTCGTGCGCTGGTGCCACTGTCAGAAATGTTCGGTTATGCAACAGACCTGCGTTCTGCTACTCAGGGCCGTGCTTCTTACTCTATGGAGTTTGGTAAGTACGCTGAGACTCCGAATAACATCGCGCAAGCAGTTATCGAAGATCGTCGCTCTAAATAATTTGATATGTAACTTTTCCGCCTGATTTTTCAGGCGGAAATAACTCATTAGGAAGGACAAAGTCGTGTCTAAAGAAAAATTTGAACGTACAAAACCCCACGTTAACGTTGGTACCATCGGCCACGTTGACCACGGTAAAACCACTCTGACTGCAGCCATCACCAACGTTCTGGCGAAGAAATTCGGTGGTCAGGCTCGTGCATTCGATCAGATCGATAACGCACCGGAAGAAAAAGCACGTGGTATTACCATCAACACTTCTCACGTTGAATACGATACCGAAACCCGTCACTACGCACACGTAGACTGCCCAGGCCACGCTGACTATGTTAAAAACATGATCACTGGTGCTGCGCAGATGGACGGCGCGATTCTGGTAGTAGCGGCGACTGACGGCCCAATGCCACAGACTCGTGAACACATCCTGCTGGGTCGCCAGGTAGGCGTACCATACATCATCGTTTTCCTGAACAAATGTGACATGGTAGACGACGAAGAGCTGCTGGATCTGGTAGAGATGGAAGTTCGTGAACTGCTGTCTGAATACGATTTCCCAGGTGACGACACGCCGGTTATCCGTGGTTCAGCCCTGAAAGCGCTGGAAGGCGAAGCTCAGTGGGAAGAGAAAATTCTGGAGCTGGCAGCAGCGCTGGACTCTTACATTCCACAGCCAGAACGTGCTATCGACAAGCCATTCCTGCTGCCAATCGAAGACGTATTCTCAATCGCTGGCCGTGGTACTGTAGTAACCGGTCGTGTTGAGCGCGGTATCGTTAAAGTAGGTGAAGAAGTGGAAATCGTTGGTCTGAAAGAGACTACCAAAACCACTTGTACCGGCGTTGAAATGTTCCGTAAGCTGCTGGACGAAGGTCGTGCTGGTGAGAACGTAGGTATCCTGCTGCGTGGTACTAAACGTGACGATGTAGAGCGTGGTCAGGTACTGGCTAAACCAGGCACCATCACTCCGCATACCAAATTCGAATCAGAAGTATACGTACTGTCAAAAGAAGAAGGTGGTCGTCATACTCCATTCTTCAAAGGCTACCGTCCACAGTTCTACTTCCGTACAACTGACGTGACCGGTACCATCGAACTGCCAGAAGGCGTAGAGATGGTAATGCCAGGCGACAACATCAAGATGGTAGTCACCCTGATCCACCCAATCGCGATGGATGAAGGTCTGCGTTTTGCAATCCGTGAAGGCGGTCGTACCGTAGGCGCGGGTGTTGTTGCTAAAGTAATCGAATAAT
>MTLE01000289.1_pt1 | contig 14209 bp, 8 predicted proteins | sample 1982461 | NCBI WGS metagenome assembly MTLE01 (sample SAMN05712605, study PRJNA340218) | biofilm metagenome | isolation source: sample SPL anode biofilm adapted to -200 mV | place: USA | collected 2012-02-03
CCCGCGCCTACGGTACGACCGCCTTCACGGATTGCAAAACGCAGACCATCATCCATCGCGATTGGGTGGATCAGGGTTACTACCATTTTGATGTTGTCGCCTGGCATTACCATTTCTACGCCTTCTGGCAGTTCGATGGTGCCGGTCACGTCAGTAGTACGGAAGTAGAACTGTGGACGGTAGCCTTTGAAGAATGGCGTATGACGACCACCTTCTTCTTTTGACAGTACGTATACTTCTGATTCGAATTTGGTGTGCGGAGTGATAGTACCTGGTTTAGCCAGTACTTGACCACGTTCTACGTCATCACGTTTTGTACCACGCAGCAACACACCTACGTTCTCGCCTGCACGACCTTCGTCCAGCAGTTTACGGAACATTTCAACGCCAGTACAAGTGGTCTTGGTGGTTTCTTTCAAACCAACGATTGACACTTCTTCACCAACTTTGATGATACCGCGTTCAACACGACCTGTTACTACGGTACCACGACCAGCGATTGAGAATACGTCTTCGATTGGCAGCAGGAATGGCTTGTCGATCGCACGTTCTGGTTGTGGAATGTAAGAATCCAGCGCTGCAGCCAGTTCCAGGATCTTCTCTTCCCACACTGCTTCGCCTTCCAGCGCTTTCAGGGCTGAACCACGGATAACTGGAGTGTCATCGCCTGGGAAGTTGTATTCTGACAGCAGTTCACGAACTTCCATCTCAACCAGATCCAGCAACTCTTCGTCGTCTACCATGTCACATTTGTTCAGGAACACGATGATGTATGGAACGCCTACCTGGCGACCCAGCAGGATGTGTTCACGAGTCTGTGGCATTGGGCCGTCAGTCGCCGCTACTACCAGGATCGCGCCGTCCATCTGTGCAGCACCAGTGATCATGTTTTTAACATAGTCAGCGTGGCCTGGGCAGTCTACGTGTGCGTAGTGACGTGATTCAGTATCGTATTCAACGTGTGAAGTGTTGATAGTGATACCACGTGCTTTTTCTTCTGGTGCGTTGTCGATCTGATCGAATGCACGCGCTTGACCACCGAATTTTTTAGCCAGCACGTTAGTGATGGCAGCAGTCAGAGTAGTTTTACCGTGGTCAACGTGGCCGATGGTACCAACGTTAACGTGGGGTTTTGTACGTTCAAATTTTTCTTTAGACACGACGTTGTCCTTCCTATTTGATTATTTCCGCCAGTCAAAAACTGACGGAAAGATTACGTGTTAATTATTTAGACTTACGCGCTTCAATCACCGCCGTAGCGATGTTGTTTGGTGATTCAGCGTATTTGCCGAATTCCATGGAGTAAGACGCACGGCCTTGGGTTGCAGAACGCAGGTCAGTTGCATAGCCGAACATTTCAGCCAATGGAACCAGCGCGCGAACCAACTTACCCGATGGACCATCTTCCATACCTTCGATGATGCCACGACGACGGTTCAAGTCACCGATTACATCACCCATGTAGTCTTCTGGAGTTTCAACTTCAACCTTCATCACAGGTTCCAGCAGAACTGGTTTAGCCTGCATAAAGCCTGATTTGAATGCCATAGAAGCTGCGATTTTAAACGCCAGTTCTGAAGAGTCGACATCATGGTAAGAACCGAAGTGCAGACGAACACCTACGTCAACTACTGGATAACCAGCCAGAGGACCAGATTTCAGCTGTTCACGGATACCTTTATCAACGCCAGGGATGAATTCACCAGGAATAACACCACCCTTGATATCGTTGGTAAATGTATAACCAGCACCTTCTTCCAATGGGAAGATATCGATTACAACATGACCGTACTGACCACGACCACCAGACTGTTTAGCGTGTTTACCTTGAACATCTTTCGCTTCTACGCGGATGGTTTCACGGTAAGCTACCTGTGGTTTACCCACGTTCGCTTCAACCTTGAACTCACGACGCATACGGTCAACGATGATTTCTAAGTGCAACTCACCCATACCAGCGATGATGGTTTGGCTTGATTCTTCATCAGTCCATACGCGGAATGATGGATCTTCCTGAGCCAGACGACCCAGAGCCAGACCCATTTTTTCTTGGTCAGCTTTGGTTTTTGGTTCAACAGCTACAGAGATTACTGGCTCTGGGAATTCCATACGCTCAAGAATAATTGGCGCAGTTTCAACACACAGAGTATCACCAGTAGTCACGTCTTTCAGACCGATCGCAGCTGCGATGTCACCAGCACGGACTTCTTTAATCTCTTCACGCTTGTTAGCGTGCATCTGAACGATACGACCGATACGTTCACGTTTGTCTTTTACTGAGTTCAGAACAAAGTCACCAGAGTTCACAACACCAGAGTAGCAACGGAAGAACGTTAAGTTACCCACGAATGGGTCAGTCGCAATTTTGAATGCCAATGCAGAGAACGGCTCATCATCTACTGGATGACGTTCAGCTGGTGTGCCATCTTCTAACTGACCAGCGATTGCTGGTACGTCAATAGGAGAAGGCAGGTATTCAACAACCGCGTCCAGCATCGCCTGAACACCTTTGTTCTTGAATGCAGAACCACAGGTAACCAGAACGATTTCATTACGTAATGCCAGATCACGCAGAGCAGCTTTCAGTTCAACTTCGGAGAACTCTTCGCCACCCAAGTATTTTTCCATCAGTTCTTCTGTTGCTTCAGCAGCAGATTCAACCAGATGTTGATGCCATTTCTGAGCTTCTGGCAGCAGTTCAGCAGGAATGTCTTCGTATTCGAAGGTAACGCCTTGGTCAGCTTCATTCCAGTTGATAGCTTTCATCTTGACTAAGTCGATGACGCCTTTGAAGTTCTCTTCTGCGCCGATTGGCAATTGCAGAGGAACTGCATGACCTTTCAGACGAGTTTTGATCTGTTCAACAGCACGCAGGAAGTTAGCACCGGTACGGTCCATTTTGTTAATGAACGCGATACGAGGTACTTTATACTTGTTAGCCTGACGCCATACGGTTTCAGACTGCGGCTGAACACCACCTACCGCACAGTAAACCATTACTGCGCCGTCCAGAACACGCATTGAACGCTCTACTTCGATAGTAAAGTCAACGTGGCCAGGGGTATCGATGATGTTAACGCGGTGTGGTTGGAACTGTTTACCCATACCACTCCAGAAACAGGTAGTAGCAGCAGAGGTAATAGTAATACCACGCTCTTGTTCCTGTTCCATCCAGTCCATGGTAGCTGCGCCATCATGAACTTCACCAATTTTGTGGTTTACACCGGTGTAAAACAGGATACGTTCAGTAGTCGTTGTTTTACCGGCGTCGATGTGTGCGCTGATACCGATATTACGGTAACGCTCAATGGGTGTTGCACGAGCCACGATAGATATCCTCTTACTAAGGTTGAACCTTAGACAACGAAACCGCGTACAGGCCATCCGAAGATGGCCTGTACAACCGGATTACCAGCGATAGTGAGCGAATGCTTTATTCGCTTCAGCCATGCGGTGCACGTCTTCACGTTTCTTAACCGCAGAACCTTTATTGTCGGCTGCGTCCAGCAGTTCACCTGCCAAACGTTGAGCCATGGATTTTTCACCACGTTTGCGAGCCGCATCTACCAACCAGCGCATAGCCAGGGCATTACGACGCACTGGACGAACTTCTACCGGAACCTGGTAAGTAGAACCACCAACACGGCGGGACTTAACTTCCACGTTCGGACGAATGTTGTCCAAAGCACCTTCAAAAGTAGCTAAGTGGTCTTTACCACTCTTGTTAGCAATGATCTCTAAAGCACCGTAAACAATGCTTTCAGAAACGGATTTCTTACCGTCAACCATTACAACGTTGATGAATTTAGCCAGCAACTCAGAACCGAACTTAGGATCTGGCAGAATCTTACGCTGACCAACAACGCGACGTCTTGGCATTTTAATTCTCCGAAACTTCAGGTTTTACCCAAAACAAAAAAATGTTTTATGAAAAATGTTTGGCCTTACTTAACGGAAAACCATTAAGCCTTAGGCTTCTTCACGCCGTATTTGGAGCGAGATTGTTTACGGTCTTTAACACCGGAGCAATCCAACGCACCACGAACGGTGTGGTAACGCACACCTGGTAAGTCTTTAACACGACCACCACGGATCAGGACCACGGAGTGTTCCTGCAGGTTGTGGCCTTCACCACCGATGTAAGAGGTAACTTCGAATCCGTTAGTTAAACGAACACGACATACCTTACGCAGTGCTGAGTTAGGTTTTTTAGGGGTAGTGGTATACACACGTGTACACACACCACGTTTTTGTGGGCAAGCATTCAAGGCAGGAACGCTGCTTTTTACAACTTGCTTAACGCGCGGCTTGCGAACAAGCTGGTTAATAGTTGCCATTAAAAGCTCCTGGTAATAGCAATCGCTTTATAAACATGTGAAAAATCCTCCCCGCAGATACGGGGACGCAAAATTCTATGTCTCTATGGCCTGCGAGTCAAGATTTATACAGCTATAGATGGATATAGCTGAGATGAAGTGAAGTATAGGTGACAAAAAGCGTGGTTGGGGGGAAATATGTTTACCAACAAAGTGGGCTGTTATATTTAACAACAAGGGCTACATACCCAGTCATATTGATCGGAATACCGATTTTCGGCGTTAACCCTCTTGCCGTCAAATCTTCCTGCAAAACATAAATTTCTTTATCTCGCAATTGTTGAACCCAATGATGAACTGTTACGGCAATAACTGCATCTTGCATCAACAACAATTGATCATCTACTTGCATAAGATCAAGGCAGCTTTGCAGCATGGCATGCGAAAAAGGTGATTGTGAAACGACATGCAGCATAAAATTCTCAAAACATTAGTTTGATTTGATAAGCCAATAACTGGTTATAAAACGCATCTTGTGTCAACACAGTCACCGGCATCAATAACTGGTCACTAGCAATATCACGCTCAGCTAACGACTTCGCTGATACATAAATATTTTCAATATCATACAGCTCGCATAACTTAAACATCGCTGAATGATCTTTAGCTAGGATTGCCGCAGCTTGCTGCTGTTGTACTAACTGATAAACCCCATCATCACTAAAAAAGGCAGCAAGATTCTCGGTATAAGCCGAGGTAGCCAGCAGAGCATCTAACCCCTCCCTGCCACTCGCATTGCCATAGGGTGCTTGCCGAAAAATAAATGCAATCTGATTCATAGGCCAACTTAAAAACGAACTACACGATCGGCAGTTAATAACATTTCGGCTAACTGCCCTAAACCCGACAGCATGAATGGCGCTTGAACATTGCTGGTACCCTTTCCAGTTTCTGTTGCAAGCACACTATCTAAAATACCGCGCCGTTGCGCTGCTGCAATACAGGTATGTAAAGGGAACCGTTGCTGGGTTGCTATCTCACACCACAACTGATGCAAGTCATCTTCATCCGTGGCTGGCGAATGCAAATAACTGGCATTCATAACACCGTCTTGATAAAAAAACACGCCAAGAATGACGTGTCCGGAAGCTAAAACTGCTTGCACAAAACGGTATGCAGAACTGGCAGCCTGCGTCCCATATGCTGGGCCGCTAACTACAATTGCAAAATTTAAGCTCATTCTATTTAACTACGTAAGCTATCGCTTCAACTTCAACGAGTACATCTTTAGGTAAACGAGCAACTTCAACACAAGAACGCGCAGGCGCACTTTCGTTGAAAAATTGAGCATATACTTCATTGAAAGCGACAAAATCATTCATGTCTTTCAGAAAACAAGTTGTTTTCATTACTGTGGCAGTTGAAGCGCCTGCAGCTTCCAAAATCGCACTCAGGTTACGCAATACTTGTTCAGCCTGCACTTTAATATCACCGGTAACCAGTTGCATAGTTTCTGGAATTAACGGGATCTGCCCTGAAGTAAAAACTAGATCGCCCAGTTTAGTTGCTTGAACATATGGACCAATAGCTGCAGGTGCTTTTTCTGTCGCGACAATAGATTTAGACATCGTTCCCTCGTAACTAGTTATCAATACTCGCTGATAGTAATACCAGCCCCAATAACGGTGCAACTCTCAGCGGCAGAAATATACTGCACAAAAAACAAGAGGCCCCGCAGGGCCTCTGAAATATTGCTTCGGTCTGATTGATTACTCAGCGCTTAAATTGCCTGCTGCATTCAGCAAATCAGCCAGATTTTGTTCTGCATCATCAGCAGTCACTACCGGCGTGGCAACAGCTTGAGCTGCAACACGACGTTTCTGTAAGCGACCATGGTGATAAGCAAAACCAGTACCTGCAGGAATCAAGCGACCAACGATAACGTTTTCTTTCAGACCACGTAAATCATCAACCTTGCCTGATACAGCGGCTTCGGTCAGTACGCGGGTAGTTTCCTGGAACGACGCGGCAGAGATAAAGGACTCTGTATTCAGCGACGCTTTGGTAATACCCATCAATACACGACGGAAAGTAGCTGGTTCTTTACCTTGCGCGACCAGTTTACGGTTAGCGATTTTCACGCGAACCACATCAGCCTGTTCACCTTCCAACAGATCAGAATCACCTGGAGTCGCAATTTCGCCTTTACGCAGCATCTGACGAACGATCACTTCGATGTGTTTATCGTTGATTTTTACGCCTTGCAAGCGGTAAACGTCCTGCACTTCGTTAACGATATAGTTCGCGACCGGGCTTACGCCACGCAGACGCAGAATGTCATGAGCAGATTCTGGACCATCGGCTAACACTTCACCCTGCTGAACTTTTTCACCTTCGAACACGTTCAGGTTACGCCATTTCGGAATCATTTCCTCATAAGCTTCACCACCGTCAGTTGGCGTGATCACCAGACGACGTTTACCTTTGGTTTCTTTACCGAAGGAGATCGTGCCTGAAATTTCCGCCAGAATAGCTGGCTCTTTCGGTTGACGCGCTTCGAACAAGTCAGCAACACGTGGCAGACCACCGGTGATATCTTTAGTACCACTAGATGCCTGTGGAATACGCGCTACTGCATCACCGACGCTTACTTGCGCGCCGTCTTCCAGCTGAACAATCGCTTGGCCTGGCAGGAAGTATTGTGCAGATACGTCAGTACCTGGGATCAATACGTCTTTACCATGACTGTCAACCAATCGAACGGTTGGACGCAACTCTTTACCTGTTGAGGTACGTTCGTTAACGTCCAGAACCACGATGCTTGACAGACCAGTCAGCTCGTCAGTCTGACGGGTAACTGTGATGCCTTCGATCATATTTTCAAACTGGATACGCCCCGCCACTTCAGTGATGATTGGGTGAGTGTGTGGATCCCAGTTCGCAACGATTTCACCAGCACGTACAGCCTGGCCATCTTTCACTTCCAGCACAGAACCGTAAGGCAGCTTGTGGCTTTCTTTGGTACGGCCCAGTTCGTCCATGATGGTCAGTTCTGAAGAACGTGATGTGATAACCAGCTTGCCTGCACTGTTTTCAACAGATTTAGCATTTTGCAGTTTGATCACACCGGTATTTTTCACAGTTGCACTGCTTTCAGCAGCCGCTCGTGATGCCGCACCACCGATATGGAACGTACGCATCGTCAGCTGAGTACCTGGTTCACCGATGGACTGAGCAGCGATAACACCCACAGCCTCACCGTTGTTAACCAAATGACCACGCGCCAGATCGCGACCATAACAATGAGCACAAATACCAAAGTCAGATTCACAAGAGATGGCTGAACGGACTTTAACTCGGTCAACAGAGTTACGTTCCAGAATGTTACACCACTGTTCATCCAACAAAGTGTTGTGAGCAACTAACACTTCATCTGTACCTGGCTTCAGCACGTCTTCAGCAATCACACGACCCAGTACACGTTCACGCAGCGGTTCAACAACATCACCACCTTCGATCAGCGGAGTCATCCACAGACCTTCACGAGTACCACAATCAGGTTCAGTGATCACAACGTCCTGTGCCACGTCAACCAAACGACGAGTCAGATAACCGGAGTTCGCTGTTTTCAGTGCGGTATCCGCCAGACCTTTACGCGCACCGTGAGTCGAGATGAAGTACTGCAGTACGTTCAGACCTTCACGGAAGTTCGCAACGATTGGCGTTTCGATGATTGAGCCGTCTGGCTTAGCCATCAGACCACGCATACCCGCCAACTGACGGATCTGAGCAGCAGAACCACGCGCACCAGAGTCAGCCATCATAAAGACGCTGTTAAACGATGCTTGAACTTCAGATTCACCCAATACGTTAGTTCTTGTCTCTTTAGACAAGTTTTCCATCATCGCTTTAGACACGCGTTCATTCGCACTTGCCCAGATATCGATAACTTTGTTGTAACGTTCGCCGGCTGTTACCAGACCAGATTGGAATTGTTCCTGAATTTCAGCAACTTCAGCTTCTGCAGCTTCAATAATTTCTTTCTTCGCTTCTGGGATCACCATGTCGTCAATACCAACAGATGAGCCTGACAGCGCAGCGTAATGGAAACCGGTGTACATCAGCTGGTCAGCAAAGATAACGGTATCTTTCAGACCTTGCTTACGGTAGCAGGTATTCAATACTTTAGAGATCTGCTTCTTACCCATTGCTTGGTTAGAAACATATTTGATCCAGCGTTCTGGATGAGCAGCCAATTCCGCATGACCAGCTTCGGTCATCGGCAATGGCGGATCAATCAGGGCATACTCCATACCTTTTGGCAGAATCAACGACAGGATCGCACGACCTACAGTGGTATTTTTCAGCTCGATTTTCTCAACCAACTCACCAGCTTCGTTTTTCACGTATTCAGTGATACGGCATTTCACGCGAGCGTGCAGTGAGGCTAAACCAGCACGGTAGATTTTTTCCGCTTCTTTCGCGCCAGATAAAACCATACCTTCACCTTTCGCACCAACGCAGGAACGAGTCATGTAATACAGACCCAATACCACGTCCTGAGAAGGAACGATGATAGGCTCACCAGATGCAGGCGACAGAATGTTGTTGGTTGACATCATCAACGCACGAGCTTCCAACTGTGCTTCCAGCGTCAGTGGAACGTGAACCGCCATCTGGTCACCGTCGAAGTCGGCGTTGAATGCAGAACAAACCAGCGGATGCAGTTGGATTGCTTTACCTTCGATCAGAATCGGTTCAAACGCCTGGATACCCAGACGGTGCAGTGTTGGCGCACGGTTCAGCATGACAGGATGTTCACGGATCACGTCATCCAGAATATCCCATACGACTGCTTCTTCACGCTCAACCATCTTTTTAGCAGCTTTGATAGTGGTCGCTAAACCACGCGTTTCCAGCTTGCCATAGATGAACGGTTTGAACAGTTCCAGTGCCATTTTCTTTGGCAGACCGCATTGGTGCAAACGCAGAGTCGGGCCTACTGTAATTACAGAACGACCAGAGTAGTCAACACGTTTACCCAGCAAGTTCTGACGGAAACGACCCTGTTTACCTTTGATCATGTCAGCCAAAGATTTCAGAGGACGTTTGTTAGAACCGGTGATAGCACGACCACGACGACCGTTATCCAGCAGAGCGTCAACCGCTTCTTGCAGCATACGTTTTTCGTTGCGAACGATGATATCTGGTGCAGCCAGATCCAGCAGACGTTTCAGACGGTTGTTACGGTTGATCACGCGGCGATACAGATCGTTCAGATCTGAAGTCGCGAAACGGCCACCATCCAACGGAACCAATGGACGCAGATCCGGCGGCAACACAGGCAGCACGGTCATGATCATCCATTCTGGTTTATTACCAGATTGCAGGAAAGACTCCATCAGCTTCAGGCGTTTGGTGGTCTTTTTGCGTTTGGTTTCAGAATTCGTCTGGCTCAGTTCTTCGCGCATAGTCGCGATTTCATGTTCCAGATCTTGCGCGCGCAGCAACGCTAGGATGGCTTCAGCACCCATTTTAGCGTCGAATTCATCGCCATACTCTTCCAGCGCATCCAGATATTGTTCTTCGGTCAACATCTGACTGCGTTCGAGGCTGGTCATACCAGCATCAACCACAACAAATGATTCGAAATACAATACACGTTCGATGTCACGCAGGGTCATGTCAAGCAACAGACCGATACGGGATGGCAAAGATTTCAGGAACCAGATATGAGCAACTGGGGAAGCCAGCTCAATATGACCCATGCGCTCACGACGCACTTTAGTCTGAGTAACTTCTACGCCACATTTTTCACAAATCACACCGCGGTGTTTAAGACGCTTATACTTACCGCACAAGCATTCATAATCTTTAACTGGTCCGAAGATGCGAGCACAAAACAGGCCGTCACGTTCTGGTTTGAACGTGCGATAGTTAATGGTTTCAGGCTTTTTAACTTCACCGAATGACCAGGAACGGATCATGTCAGGCGATGCCAGACCGATCTTGATACCGTCAAACTCTTCAGTCTTGCTCTGCGCTTTTAAAAACTTGAGTAAGTCTTTCACCTGTATCTCCCGTCAGGAGGTTAACTTCGGTATGCCGCGACGCGGCATACCGTTACTATTCTGAGTCCAGAAACAAGGACGTTAGTCCTTACTCTTCTTCCAACTCGATGTTGATACCCAGCGAGCGGATTTCCTTCAGCAATACGTTGAAGGATTCTGGTATACCTGGCTCCATGCGATGATCGCCATCCACGATGTTTTTATACATCTTAGTACGACCATTCACATCGTCCGATTTAACCGTCAGCATTTCCTGCAGAGTATAAGCTGCACCGTATGCTTCCAGTGCCCATACTTCCATTTCCCCGAAACGCTGACCACCGAACTGAGCTTTACCACCCAGCGGCTGCTGAGTAACCAAGCTATAAGAACCGGTAGAACGGGCATGCATTTTGTCATCGACCAAGTGGTTCAGTTTCAGCATGTACATGTAACCGACGGTTACTGCACGCTCAAACGGCATACCAGTACGGCCATCAAACAAGGTGATCTGACCTGATTCAGGTTTATCTGCCAGTTTCAGCAGTTGCTTGATTTCGCTCTCTTTCGCGCCATCAAACACCGGTGTTGCTACCGGTAAACCTTTACGCAGATTCTGAACCAGTGTGCGAACTGCTGCATCATCCAGTGTAGCAACATCAACTTGCTGTTGATCACTGCCACCCAAATCATAGACGCGTTGCAAGAACTCACGTAATTCAGCTAATTCACGCTGTTCTTTGACCATACGGTCAATCTTCTCGCCGATGCCTTTCGCTGCCAGACCAAGGTGAACTTCCAAGATCTGACCGATGTTCATACGCGATGGTACGCCCAACGGGTTCAGTACGATGTCAACAGGATTACCCTCTTCATCGTATGGCATGTCTTCAACCGGACAAATTTTGGAGATAACCCCTTTGTTACCGTGACGACCCGCCATCTTGTCACCAGGCTGAATGCGACGCTTCACAGCCAGATAAACTTTAACGATTTTCAGCACGCCTGGCGCCAAATCATCACCTTGAATGATTTTCTGACGTTTGGCTTCGAACTTACGATCGAATTCTTCTTTTAGTGCAACGTACTGTTCAGCGATCTGTTCCAGTTCAACTTGTTTGGCTTCGTCATCCAGCGACTGTTCCAGCAGCTTCTTACGATCAAGTTTAGACAGTTTTTCTTCGCTGAAACCAGCTGCAACCAGCAATGAACGCGCGCGACCAAAAATACCGTCTTCGAAGATTTTGAACTCTTCAGTCAGGTCTTTCTTCGCATCACGCAATTGCATGTCTTCAACTTCTTTGGCGCGTTTATCTTTTTCTACGCCATCACGAGTGAAGACCTGCACATCAATAACAGTACCGTACACACCATTTGGTACACGCAGTGACGAATCTTTTACGTCAGACGCTTTTTCACCAAAAATGGCGCGCAGCAGCTTCTCTTCTGGTGTCAGTTGGGTTTCACCTTTTGGTGTTACCTTACCAACCAGAATGTCACCACCTTTCACTTCGGCACCCACATACACGATGCCAGACTCATCCAGTTTGGACAGAGCTGCTTCGCCTACGTTTGGAATATCAGCCGTGATTTCTTCTGAACCTAATTTCGTATCGCGCGCAATACAAGACAGTTCCTGAATATGGATAGTTGTCAGGCGATCTTCTTGTACCACACGTTCAGAGACCAGAATCGAGTCTTCGAAGTTATAACCGTTCCAAGGCATGAACGCGACGCGCATGTTCTGACCCAGAGCCAACTCACCCAAATCGGTGGAAGGACCATCGGCCAACACGTCACCCAGCATCACTGGCTCACCAACAGACACACATGGGCGTTGGTTAATACAGGTGTTCTGGTTAGAACGGGTATATTTGGTCAGGTTGTAGATGTCGATACCGGCTTCACCAGGTAACAGCTCATCTTCATTTACCTTAACCACAATACGGGATGCATCAACGTAATCGATGAAACCACCACGACGAGCAACTACCGTTACACCGGAGTCAACCGCCACAGCACGTTCCATACCAGTACCTACTAGCGGCTTATCAGCGCGCAGAGTTGGTACCGCTTGACGTTGCATGTTTGAACCCATCAATGCACGGTTCGCGTCATCGTGTTCAAGGAACGGGATCAGCGATGCTGCAACAGAAACCACCTGTTGTGGACTTACGTCCATATACTGGATCTGTTCAGCATTCATAAAGGTAGATTCACCTTTATGACGGCATGGGATCAATTCATCTTTCAGGCTGCCATTTGCATCTACATTGGCGTTAGCCTGTGCGATAACGAAGTTACCTTCTTCAATCGCAGACAGATAATCCACTTCATCAGTGATCACGCCATCAATAACTTTGCGGTATGGGGTTTCCAGGAAACCATACTCGTTAGTACGAGAATATACCGCCAGTGAGTTGATCAGACCGATGTTCGGACCTTCAGGCGTTTCGATTGGACACAGACGACCGTAGTGAGTCGGATGTACGTCTCGAACTTCGAAGCCGGCACGTTCACGCGTCAAACCACCAGGGCCCAGCGCAGAAATACGACGTTTATGCGTGATTTCTGACAACGGGTTGTTCTGATCCATAAACTGCGACAGCTGACTGGAACCGAAGAATTCTTTTACGGCTGCAGAAATTGGCTTCGCATTGATCAGATCTTGTGGCTGCACGGCATCCAGATCGCCTAATGACAGACGTTCTTTTACTGCACGTTCAACACGCACCAAACCCACACGGAATTGGTTTTCAGCCATTTCACCAACGGAACGGATACGACGGTTACCCAGATGATCGATATCATCCACGTCGTCTTTACCATTACGAATGGCAATCAACTGTTTCATCACATCAACGATATCGTCTTCAGACAAAATGCCTGAACCAATATGTTCTGGACGAGCCAGTCGGCTGTTGAATTTCATACGACCAACAGTCGACAGGTCATAACGATCTGCTGAGAAGAACAGGTTTTCAAATAGCTGTTCTGCTGCATCTTTTGTTGGCGGCTCACCTGGGCGCATCATTCGGTAGATTTCTACCAGTGCTTCCAGACGGTTAGTGCTTGAATCAATACGTAATGTTTCAGAAATATATGAACCATGATCCAGTTCATTAGTGAACAGGATTTCAAACTGTTTAAAGCCCGCGACTGACAGATTCGCAATAGCTTCCAGACTCAATGCGGTATTAGCATTGATCAGGACTTCACCAGTTTGTGGATTCACATAATCTTTAGCAGAAATCTTGCCGACGACATATTCAACCGGAACTTCGATTTGATTGACGTTAGCTTTTTCTAACTGACGAATGTGACGTGCAGTAATACGACGGCCCTTTTCGACCACCACATCGCTACCAGCAAGAATATCGAAGGTTGCGGTTTCGCCACGCAGACGCTCCGGTACCAGCTCCATCATCACTTTGCCATCTTTGATTTCAAATTTAATTGTTTCAAAGAAGGTCGCCAGGATCTGTTCTGTCGTGAATTCCAGTGCACGTAAGATGATAGTCGCAGGTAATTTACGGCGACGGTCGATACGCACAAACAGGTTATCCTTGGCATCGAACTCAAAGTCCAACCAAGAACCACGGTAAGGAATAACGCGAGCGTTATACAGAACCTTACCTGAAGAGTGGGTTTTACCCTTATCGTGATCAAAGAACACGCCAGGACTACGATGCAGCTGGGAAACGATAACACGCTCTGTACCATTGATGACAAAGGTACCGTTATCAGTCATCAGCGGGATTTCGCCCATGTACACTTCTTGTTCTTTAATTTCTTTGACAGTACCGGCTGCAGCTTCTCTATCAAACAGCACTAAGCGCAACT
>MTLE01005969.1_pt1 | contig 14187 bp, 14 predicted proteins | sample 1982461 | NCBI WGS metagenome assembly MTLE01 (sample SAMN05712605, study PRJNA340218) | biofilm metagenome | isolation source: sample SPL anode biofilm adapted to -200 mV | place: USA | collected 2012-02-03
GATTTTTTGATTTTACTATATGTTACAAGTTGCGAATCAAGGAGAATATTTATGAAAAAGTTTGTTTTGTTATTATTTGCTATTATGTTAATCATGCAGGGAAATGTTTTTTCTCAGCCTAAAAGTAAGCCTTTAACGGACACCGTTAGTGCTATCAGCCGTGTTCAGTCTTATTTGGAATTTTATTATATGAATACGGGAAATTATCCTAAAACACTCCAAGAACTTGACAGGATTTTTAACGAGGGCTTGCAAAAGGAATCCGATCGTGTTGTTATTCCTCTTGAGCCCGGCGTATCCAAATCATTTCTATATAAACCTTCTGCTGATTTGAAGTCATATGTGCTCTCAGTCAATGATGCTTCTGTTTATGGACTTGAAAGTTTTGAATTAAAATCCGTGCCATGGGGTTGGATGTCACTTGTCGCCTCGGATATAAATATGGCGGCAAAAACTGATCTTTGCCGACGCTATATGGAAGGCATAATTATGGGGGTTAAGGCTTATCAGGAAAAAGAAAAGAAGCTTCCCACTGATATAAAGGATCTTGTTCCAGGCTATTTTAAGGCTGTTCCTGTATGCCCGCAATGCGCTAAGCCCTATATTCTTACAAAAAGTGCTGATGATTTAGTGATTTCCTGCCCGGAGCCACAATCACACCTTCTTAAAGTATACCGCTACTCTCTCAGAAAAGGTGCGGAAAAATCTCAGTAGAAAAATCAAAAAGGACTGTCTTCCGGAAGGCAGTCCTTTTTGATTTTGTAAGTTGGCTTTTAAATTACCAATCTTCTTCAACGGCTCCTTTGAGATAAAGCTCCATTGTTTTGGGATCTTCCGGGGGAACTAGAATGGCTGTTACCCATTTGCTTGTGTTTACAGCCCAGTTTATAAGAGCGGTCTCAAGAGGCATTTTACTTCTTCCTGCAATTCGTCTTGCTTTATCGGGATTGATTTTCCCTTCTTCAATAGTACCTTCAACGATGACGCCCAAACCTTTTCTGCCGGCAAATTCTACAAAGGAACGCGCAGAAGAATGGTTAAATGTGGAGAAATCAGTAATGATAAAATCATAATCTCCCGCAATAAGAATTTTATTTAGAATTTGACGGGCATAACCTTTTGTATTTTTTATATTTATACCGAGATACCTTGTTTTCCCGTCTTTGCGCAGCTTGCGAAAAGCATTTAAAAAAGCATTGCCGTCAAGCTGTCTTGTTTCATAGACGTTGTCAATAACCACCATATCTATTTTGGATGTGTTCATGTTTTTAATGCTTTTGTTAAAAAGAGTTATATAGTCTTCTTCGCCTAAGCCTTGAGATACTTGCCATCTGGTGGCAAGAACCACATTCTGTCTGCGAGAAGGTCCCAGGTTCCGGGCTATGAAAAGCTCAGCATCTTTTTCATAGGGAGAGACATCTATAAAATTAACTCCGCAGGCAAGCGCCTTATTAAATGCTTCAGATGAATTTTTCTCAAAAGGCAGTATTTTAAGAGCTACAACCCCTGTTCTTATACCGGTATTTCCTATTTTATTAGTCATGAAGTCTTCTGCGTTTACGGACGTTACGGTAAGGCATAGGGTTAATGCAATCAGAATTATATAACTTAAAAGATTATTATGGCTGGAGTACTTTTTCATCGTCACCTTCCACCGATATTATAAATTTTCTCTCTTTTAATGCAGGTAAATTATTAACAGTATTTTCTATTTGAGACCTTCTTTGTGCCATATCACAGCTTCCGCCTCCCAAATTGAGGTCTTTGCTAAAATCCACAGCGATTGTCCCGTTGTCAATTTTAATTGAATTTATTTTAGTCCCTTCAGGAATAGTCGTATAATAACCTTCTTTTTTCTCTGTTTCTGAAGGCCCTTTAAGGAGTTTTTCCAGAGCTTGTCTTACTGCTTGTTCATCATTGTCAGCTTGGATTTCTGTTTTTACAGGATAGGTTTTCTCAGGTTCCATCACATCAGGATCTTTTTCTTTGCTTGCAAAATATATTTGAGCAAGCTGCGGTTGCTGAGAGATGTTGCTGCTTTTCACGGCTGTTACATTTGGCTGAGGAGAGTCCAGTGTCTTATGCGAGTCCTGTGTTGCTACAGGGGCAGTTGTTTTTGAGATAGTATGCTGCACTTCGGATTTATTTAAATCGAATTTCGCACATCCTGCTGAAAGTATAAAAGCAAAAGCAAACAAAACAGTAAATAAATTTTTCATTTTTTTTCTTCCTTATTCTTTATCCGATTGGTCTCAAACTTGCGTCCAATTTCTCATCAGCCACTTTTTTTCTCTGTTTGTTAATGTGGTTGAGGAGAAAATCAACATCTTCAAGACTGGAATAGAAATCAATGGTTTTTTTGGTTCCTTCAACATCAAGAATGGCTGACGGATGATTTTTCTTTTTGGCTTTTTCAATGTAGACGATTGTATATTGTTTGTGTTTAATAAACATTATATTTTTATTGACTTCTCTTACATCGTCGATTTGTCCCCATTTTACTTCTTTTTTGCCGTTTTGTCCATAATGTTCAAGTCCCCAGTCTAATGTGACTATTGACTCATTGTCAAATATATGCTGAAGTTCTTTTTTGGCCGGCAGAAAAGAAGAAAGAAAAAACAGTGCAGGAAAAGCCACGACCAGAGGCAAAAGAATTCTAAAAAACCATTGATTTTGCGTAAACAATAATATCACGGCTGTAATCAATAGAGCAAAAGATACTGCGATAGTAATTGTGATCGCCTGTAAAATCTGTTTGTTGGCTCGAGTATTATAGGTGTAAAAGGTTTTTACAGAGATTTTATCCATAAGGCTCCCTTTCTTTATGTATTTATAAATTATAACTTAGGTTTATAATTAAAGATATTTGACTTAATTTTTATTGATTCCTTTAATGAGGCAGGTAATAATAGTGAATATACTTTTTAAAAACAGAAATTTTTTTCTTTTGTGGCTGGGTCAAACAATTTCGGTTTTAGGCGGCTGGATAAATTATGTCGGTTTAAATGTTCTGCTTTATGAAGCTTCAGGCTCAGGCAAACTTTTAGGTGCTTTTTTTGCAGCCCGATTTATTCCCGCGCTTTTTTTTGCGCCGATTGGAGGCTATCTTGCAGATAAATACAATAAACGGAAATTGATGATCTTTTGTGATATATGCAGGGCGCTTTTAGTGCTTACTTTTGTTTTTACCAAAAATATCGCCCTTTTTTTTGTAATAGGCTTTATCTTGTCCGTTTTTGATAAAATTTATTCGTCCAGTGCGGGCGCCATACTTCCTGATATTATTGAGAAGGAAAACTTGTTAAAAGCTAATTCTCTTACCAGAATATCACAATCGGTCACCGGTATTCTCGGGCCGGCTGTAGGGGGCCTTCTTATTGGTTTATGGTCTTATAAAGCTGTTTTTCTTGCAGATTCGGCAAGTTATTTTATTTCGGTTATTACACTGCTCTTTATTGTATATCTTCCGCAGGAGGGCAGGGAGCGTAAGCGAGTGGCTTCAAAACCTTTTTTTGCGGATCTTGCATATGCGTTTAAATTTCTGATGACCTCCACACTCCTTCTCTGGGTGGCTGTTATACGAATGGTCGATGCATTCGGCAGTGGAGCCTTTAACACTATGTTCCCAATTGTATCGACGAAAATAACCATGGCAAGTGGCACTTATTACGGTTGGGTGGTCACTGCTTATGGTCTTGGCACTCTTCTTGGAGCATCTCTCACGCCGAAGATCCGCCCGAAATTTAAAGATATAACCCTTTACTGCATGACTACCCTGATAATGGGCATAGGATTAGGAGGTTCTTTTCTTATGCCGAACCCTGTAGCAGGGCTCATACTGATTGCGCTGGGCGGTTTTGGAGAAGGAATTTCTGGAGTTCTTTTTTCAACTTTGATAATGGAAAAGATACCGAAGGAGATTCTTGGCAAAATATATGGCACACTTACATCTTTTGTTTATGTCCTGTGCGGAGTAGGAATGATGGTCGCAGGATTATTTGTTGATTTTACGAATTATCTGAATATAACAAATGCCGGATTAATCCTTATACTTGCCTTTACTGTTCTGGCATGGGCTGTGATAGCATCATCTGATGTAATGAAGGAGGAAAAAAAGTGAGTTTTCCTTTTAAAATCAAAATAGTAGGCTGGGAAATCACAAGACGCTGCAATTTCAATTGTTTACATTGCGGAACAAGCTGCGGGGCTCCGAGAGATGACGAGCTTTCTCAAAAGCAGGCTTTCCAGCTTATTGATCAATTGGGTGAGATGCAGTGTGAAATTATAACCCTTTCAGGCGGTGAGCCTCTTATGCATCCTTTATGGGCTGAATTTGCAAAAAGGATGGGGCAGAGAAATATAACTCCTTATATGATAACAAACGGCTATTATATTGAGGAGAATATAGACCGCATTATGGAAACACCACTCCGGCGCATCGGAATAAGCATTGACGGCGATGAAAAGATGCATAACGATATCCGGCGCAACAAAGACTCTTACTTAAGAGCGCTCAACGGTGCTGCTCTGCTTAAAAAACGCGGTGCTCAGCCCGGTATTGTGACACATGTTTCCAAATTTAATCTTCATCTTCTTGAAGATATGTACAAGGAGTTTATAGATAGAGATCTCGATTTCTGGCAGATTCAGATAACTTTTGCTTCGGGACGTATGACCGAACATACTGAACATCTGCTTGATCCGATGGAAATGCCAATTGTTGCAAAATTTATAGAAGATAAGCGCAAAGAAAAAAAGATGATGGTCTGCGTTGGAGATAATTTTGGTTACTACTCCTCTCACGACATAGTCAACACTCCTTGGCAGGGCTGTTTTGCCGGAAGGTGGATTATGGGAATAGAGGCTGATGGGACTGTAAAAGGCTGTCTCTCCATGCCACCTGAATTTCGTGAAAAAGCAAATGTAAAAACTCGTTCAGTTAAGGAAATATGGGAAGACCCTGATATGTTCAGGTATAACCGTTATTTTGACCCTGCTGACATGACCGGAAGCTGTTCCGGCTGTGAAAAGGCTGCAGATTGCCGAGGCGGCTGCCATGTGACGGCTTTCAACACAACTGGCAGTATTTATGATAACCCTTATTGCCTTTATCGTGTTGAGAAAGAATTGGCCGCAAAGTGAGCGATTTTTCTCTTCCGTCCTTTATAAACAGTTATTGTTCACCCTTTCCTGGTGTGAATTTTTATCCCATTATGACGAATTCTTTTGCTCTTGTTGTTTCCGTTAAAGACGGAGCTGCCTGGGAAGAAGATGATTGCAGTGGATATGCCCATTTTCTGGAGCATGCTAATTTTCTTAGAACCGATAAATATGCATCTTTTACAGAAATTGCATGTGTGGCTGAAAATCTCGGAGTGAGATTTTCGGCCCACACTACTCGTGATAGTGTGGTTTATTGGTTTTATGCACCTTTTTGGGCTTTGGAACAAGTTTTTGATATAGCTTCCTCTGTTATTTCTTTTACAGATTTTGAAGATGAACTTATAGAAAAAGAAAAAAATATAATTTTTCAGGAATCGGAAAGAGAACGTGGGAATACAAAACTTTATTTTCCCGTGAAAGCAGAGAGCATGCTTTTATCTCCAAATCCTATTTCACGATATGCTCTTGGCACAAAAGAGAGCGTAGAGTCTCTTAATGCCCACAAACTTTCTGCATACAAAAAAAGAGTTTATACGAGGGAAAATATCAATATAACTCTTTGCGGCGGTTTTGATTCTGCCGAAGCGGAAAAACTATGTGGAAACTTGATTCTGAATCTGCCTTCTTCTTCAGTGCGAAAACTGCGCCCTTATTCATCCCAAAATGGTGACTTCGGTGTTAAGAAATTTGATTCGCCGAGCGGCTCTTCTCAGCTTCAGATGATTTTGTATTGGCTTCTTGAAGATACTGCCCCAAAAGATTGGATTTGCTCCCTGGTTTTGAATAATCTTCTTGGGATCGGATTTTCGTCACTTTTTTACCGTAGATTAAGAAATGAAGAAAATTTGTTGTATACCTTTGCTGTAAAGCAAAATACTTATGAGCAGGTCTCTAATTTTCGGTTTATTGCTGATATTGCTCCAGAAAAAGCACACAAGTGCCTTGAGATCGTGATTGAGACTATTATGAATTTACCAAAAACTTCAGCACAAGATCTGCTGCTTGCAAAAAATAAAGTCTGGGGAGATATTGCATTCAAACTTTCCGAGATGCAACAATACGCTCTTTTTCTAAACCGCCGTGAATTTTTGACTTCTTGCGGCATATTGATTGCAGATCTTTACAATGACCTCAAGGCCCTTAGTTTGGGCGAGCTTACAGACTATGTATGCCGAAATTTTTATGCTGAAAAATCCCTTTGCTCCTTTGTCGGCACGGAAAAAAGTCTGGCTTATCTTAATGCAGGAGGATAAATTGGATAAATTACCGCTGAAATTTGATCATACCGGTGAAATTACGCCGGACCTTTCGGCTACGGAAAAGTTTTATACGGAAATTCTTGGGTTTACAGCAGGCCCTGTAGTTGAATCGCAGGACGGTGAGCAGAAAATGCAGCTTTTTACCCGTGATGAAGTTAAATTAGAATTTATTCAGCCAAAGCGTGAACTTACTCCTTCGGAAATAGGCCTTAAACACCTTGCCTTCACTTGTCCAGATATTGACGCGGCATTTGATTTGATTGTTAAACAAGGCGGTTATAAAAGCTGGATGAAAGAGCCTTTGATATATGAAAACCGGAAGCTTTTTTTCTTTTATGGGCCCGGGAGAGCTCTTTTTGAAGTTATGGAGTCTCCCCAAGAGAGTTAATTTTCAGCCATTCCTGAAAATCATAATCAAGCGGATTCACAATAATGGTCATTTCATCTTTTATTGTCACCATTCCGGGGGGCATGCCCTTTTTTTTGGAGACATTTTTGGCAAAAGTATATGAAACAGGAACTTTGGCAGAGGTTTTGGCTTTTGAAAACCAGGCAGCGACCGTTGCAGCTTTTACAATCACCTCTGAAGGTGTTTTTTCTCCCTGTTTGTTTCTGATTATGACATGACTTCCCGGGATCGATCGGGTATGAAACCAGAGATCTTGCTTGCCCGCGATTTTTAAGGAAAGTTCATCATTTTGAGCAGGGTTTCTTCCCGCTAGAATTTCATAATTTTTAAAATAAAATTTTCTCGGAGCTTTGGCGATAAGATCTTCTTTTTTTACCTTGTTGCTTTGCCAGTTAAATCTCTCCCTGCAGAGATCCAGATCACCATCATTTTTTGAAGTGTTTAGGTCTGACATGGTTTCTTCAACAAGCCTAAGGTGTAGTGTGCTTTCATTTAAGCGCTCTGTGAGAACCGGAATTCCTCTCTGAGCTTTTTTATATTTTTCAAAATATTTTTGTGCATTCTCTCCGCCGCTTAAAGTTGGGTCTAGTTCTATTTGAATTGTTTCGAGTTCTTCTGAATAAAAGTTTTGAGTTTCCAAAAGTGTATCTTTAGGTTTTATAAGATAAATATTGCTGAGTATAAGCTCTCCATAAATTTTATAAATACTCGCTTTATTTAGTTTATCGAGATCCGAACGGATCGCTTGAATTCTTTTCTCAGTTTTCTCCTTGTCCTTTTTCAGTTTATCATATATTTCTTTTTTTCTTTTTTCAAATTCATCCATGCCTGCCGTTTTGTTGTAAAACACGCAAAGCATATCATTGACGGAAGAAAAACATTCAAAATTATGGCTTCCTTTGGGAGGCCATAAATAATAATTTTCTTTTTCCTGATTTTTTACTATGCAAGGCTTAAGTTTTTTTTCTTCTATATTTCGAAGAAATTTCTGAATTTCTGAGTAAAGCTTCTCATGGCCTAAATCACTGTTGTTTTGCAGTAAAAGATCCAAAGTGCTGTCCGAGAGACCTGTGAAATGATAATTAAGTTCTTTTTTTATGTTTGGCCGAGAAGAAGGCTCAAAAAGAAAGGCAAGATCTTTCGCTTCTTTGACATCGCTCAGATGTTTTTTATATCCGGGCAGGGGAGAAGCCATAAAAATACCGTCAAGCGTTCTGTTTTTTGCAGGCAGGGTTCTTGCGCTCCCCAGTATTTTTTCTTTTTCATCGGTAAGAATGATGTTAGCTTCTTTTTCGACAAGCACTATGAAAAGTTTAAAGACAGATTTGCCATCTCCAAAAAGAAACTCGGCTGTTTTTGAAAAATCACGGTTAAAGCTTTTAAAAAGTTTTTTTCCCTGAAGATGCTTTCTCATAAGCATGCAGAATGAGCCGGGAGTATTTGCGTCTTTCTGCTTTGTATCGCATAGATGTATGCGATTGTTGTGCCCGGCATATTTAATGAACAGGTCATATTCGTAGCCATTATAAAATTGGAATATGAAAGAATCCTCTCCCATATCGTATATTTTGCGAAAAACACCTCCTGTGAGCAGTGTATTGATTTCGTCAAGAACAGTTTTTAAAGTGATTCCATCCATAGTAAAAATCCTCAAAAAGAAAGAGGCCGCTGAAAGCCAACCTCTTTTTTTATCTTAATATCAATTTTCTTATTTGCGATCTTCTTCTTCAGGCGCACCGTCTTCAGGATCTGGGTCCGGTGTAAGCTCACCTATTTCTTCCGCTCTGGAAGGCAGCCTCTCCAGTTTTTTACCATCAATGTTGATTGCCATTTCTTTTATTTCAGCAGAAGAATTGGAACCTTCAAAAATTTCCTCGCCTTTTTTTAGACCGGCTATAGTGGCAGCAAGATCTTGCTGTGCTTGGAGAGCTTTATCCGGCTCGAAAAATTCTCCGAAAAACTTTGCGAGAATTTCTTTGTTTTCTTCGGTCTTAGGATCGAGTTTGATGATATCACGAAGAGAGTTGTTAAAAGTTTCAAGCTGAGCTTTGATAACGCTCTTATCGTAATTGTTGCAGGTAACCTTTACCTTGACGCCGCGTTTGCCTGCCTCCGACAAAAGCTCAATAAGCGTTCTGTTTGAATCGATATTTGATGCTGAGATCGTAATTTCTTTCTGAGCGCTTTGAAGAGCGGCTTTTTCCCAGTGTTCAGAGAAAGTGCCACGGGCAATTCTCAGCATTTCTGGATGTGTTACCATATTGCCAAATCCATGATGTTCATCAAGAGATTTCTGAGTGAGACTTTGACTGCCTATGAAAGCTTTTTCTTTATCCATTTCAATATAATTGTTAAAAAGTTTCTCTTGAGTCATCGTTTGAATTTTGACACCGCTTTGGGCTAGATCTTTTAATATGGCAGCATCTTTTTCATTTTTGGGGTCTTGTCCGGTTATAAGGAAAACTGGCACTCCTTTGGAAGCTTTTTCTTTAAGAGCCGAGATGAGTTCAGGGTCTGTGATATCTTTGGTTGTTACCTTCAGGCCTTTTGTAGCTCCGTTTATCAAACTTTTAAGCTGCTGGCGTGCGTTTCCGGGGCTGACAACAATTTCAGATGTTGGAGAGAGGTCGGCCGCACCGGCTTTTTTGGTTGATGAGAGGTCGCCTTCAAGGATCTGCTCGGTTTCTTTGACATCTTTTTGTGAGATATTTATTACTCCATAGGAGTTATTATACTTAAAAGCCGATGCTGACATATTATCGGGGAAAGTAATGGATTCTTTGCCGTCTACCAAAAGACAGGTTCCTTGCATTGATTTATAAACGTTTTCTGTCCATTGCACTTTGACTCCGGCAGCTTTAAGTTTTTCGGCAGCGTCTTTATTGGTGGTGCAGTTAGGATCCCACGGGAAAGGATTTTCAGGCATCATCACCGATACTTTAACCCCTCTTTTGGCTGCATCAATAAGAGCTTTAACAGATGCGCTGTCTGAAAAGAGATTTGTTTGAAGAATGATTTTTTCTTCCGCTGTTCTCATTGCCGATTTGACTGAAGAACCGATTGCCGAAGGATCGCTTATGACCATTTTAGAAGGAATTTCGAATCCTTTTGTTCTGTATCTTTCTATAATCTCTGGAAGCTGTTTTTTGTCGTCATGGAAAATATATCCAAGTTCTCTGTTTTTATCGATTGCTGACATGCTGAAGTTCTGAGAACCTATATATGTTTGTGAATCTTTCTCTCCGGCATCTATTTCAACAGCCTTGGCATGAATATACGGAGAAACCAGGAAATTTACATCTGCTCCTTTTAATGCTAAGTAGGCCGCAGACTGCATATTCCCCTGTGCTATTCCGGGGTCTGTCAAAGTCAGCTCGGTTTTAACTCCTGATTTGAGTTTTTCTGCAAGGAGTGATATGACTGCTTTGTCAGTGAAGCCTTGCTGGAGAACTTGAATTGATTTTTTTGCGCTGGTAAGAAGCTCTGTGAGTTTGCTTCGGGCATTATCAGGACTTACAACAAGATTGGTATTTCCGAGATCGGGCAGGGGAGTGCGCTCCCAGTCTGAATTGAAGATTGTTTCTATCTGTTTTACGACTTTGGGGTTATTGATAAGGATTGCACCGAGATCAAGATTTTTACCGAAAGTAGTGCTTCCGAGATTGCCTGTCAGTATCATTGCGCGCTCATTGTCAAAAACCATGCTTTTTTCATGGGTGACCCGGCTTTTGGAAAAAGCAGGATTGTCGGGCTTATATTCGGCTCCTGAGGCAACGAGTTCTTTGATAGCACTTTCGCTTGGATTTGCGTGACTCTGTGTCCAGTAAAAAGGATCATCCTCAACCATAAGCCTAACCTTGACTCCGCGTTCAAGTGCGCGGTGAAAGGCATCCATAAGCTCAGGCGTATTGGCCGTGATAATATAGATGTGGAGATCAATAGATTTCTTAGCTCCATCAATCTGCTTTACAAGAGCATCAAGTCCTTTCTCTCTCATCACAATTATTTCTGGCGCTGCTTCAGTCTCAGAGGCTTTGCAGAGGGAGTCGGTTTTGGGTCTATCGACAGAAGATGCTTTTTTTGATGTTAAGAGGGAGGCTTTGCTTATATCGGTAAGATCCTCTGTCTGTGCGGCAGAGGGCAAAGCATTCGCTTCGGAAAGCTTGACCGGTGATTTTTCCACTCCAATGGAAATATTTTGGGGAATTTTGAAATTCATACCGCTTATATTCATGGAAATTACCTTCCCTCTCCGATTATTTTATTTACTTCTTTTATAAAAGAAATCAGCTGTTCTATGCTGCCTAGCTGACCGATAATATTGACAATATCCCTATTGTCTTTATCCCAAGAAAATTTTGAACCGCTGATTTCTATATTTTTATAATCATTTTTAAGAAGTCTGGAATACTGATACCTTATTCTACCCTGAGGATTGATGTAAAATTGGTGATTAATACCATCAATTTCTTTTACAGCATTGATATTGCCTGATTCATAGGCATCAAAATCCGCTTCTTCCAGGATTTTGATTATAAGTTCGGTATTAAATTCCCAGGCCATGTGTTTTGTGTCCTCTTAAAAAATGGAATAAACCTCAGTATGATTATAGCATGCATTTTTATCAAGGGTTAAGCGAAAAATATTAATAGTTTGTTAACATTTAGATTAAACAACTAATGCTAGCAAAGCGAATTTTAGCTGTATTGATATTTTGATACCTTTTTTTAATCGATGACGATGGTTTGTTTTTTTGAAAGTATTAAATTTTTTTATTTGAGAACTTTCAGAAATGGAGTTTATCTGCTATAATTTATTATGCAATAATTAATTAATTTAAGTTGTTTCCTGATGTTAAAGGAGGTTTGTATGATTTTTCAAAAGCGATCAAGAGGTTTTACTTTAATTGAGCTGTTGATTGTGATTGCTGTATTGGCGACGGTGCTTGTTGTGTCGGTATCTGTTCTCACCTCACAACGTCAGGCCTTCAATCTTGAAAAGGATGTTCTTTCGTTTAAAGATTTTATTAAAGAATGTCAATCTTTTTCAGATAAATATTCAGTTCCGATTCAATTGGAAGCAAGTGTTGACCAGGGATATACTGTTTTTACTCCTCGGGTCATTCTTGTTGACGCAACTGTTCCCTGTGACGCACAAGGTCATTGCAGGCAATTGCCACGTTGGGGCGTTTCAGTAGATAGAGGAAGAGCTTCTTTTTCTTATGGGCTGACAAGCTATTTTCGAGATGGCAAGGAAAATGCCGTTTTCGTTCCCGATGGTCCAACCATTCCTCTTACTCAAGCCGGAGGGCTATTGATAACATTAAGACCACATGGAGTCGGAGCATTTACGGGAGCTCCTGTTACAGACGGTCGAGGTTTAGCTGAGGATAATATCAACAATAACAAAGACAAAGTTCCTGTACTTTTTTTTGATAAAAAAAGAGACAGTTATTATGTTGATATTAAGGGCGGGGGAGATGTAAAGCTTTACAAAGGCAGAGGCGGAAAATACTCAGCTAAGCCATATTAATTTCCCATAATTTTATCTATAATTCCATATGTAACAGCATCGCCGGGAGAGATAGCCCGATCTGCAGAAATCATTTTTTCTGCTTCGGCTTTATCAATTCCGGTGTTTTCACAAAGAAGAGAAATTATTTCATTTCTCATGGAAAGAATAGTCTTTCCGGCAAGTTCCAGATTGCTGTCAGGAGTGTCTTGTATCCATAAATTCTGAAAAACTGAAATTTTGGCATTCGGAATGGCAAAACGCAGACCTTTAGTGCCGCAAGAGAGCAGCAGAGCGGCTGCGCCGGAGGCTTCTTCCAGGCATATAGTGCTTACCGGAAGTTTCAGTGACTGTATTTTTCGGCAGAGCGAAATAACGGCTCCAACTGCTCCTCCCGCTGAATTGATGTATATATCAATTTTTTCGGAAGATTTAGACAGAATGTCAAGGATCTCTTCAATCTGTGTGAGTAGAGTTGGAGTTAAAGCTCCTTCGGCAAGAATAATTCTTTTTTCAATTAAATTTTTGTGAAGTTCGGCAAGGCGTTCGTTTACAGTTTTTACTTGTTTTTCCATAATTATTACCTGTTGTTTTTAGCAGAAATATTATTTTTAAGGAGTCTTAAGGTGAAATATATTGCAGCCGTTCCAGGAGATCCTTCCGGCGTAGGAGCAGAAGTTCTTGTAAAAGCGATTATTTCAAAAAAATGTTCGGTTGGAGCTTATGTTATACCTTTTTTTGATACACTTACTATGCAGCGTCTCAAAGAAATGTTTCCTTCAGAAAATTTCAAAAAAATATTTTCTGCAAAAGAGCTTTCAGATGATTTTTTGTGTTATTTTGAAACGGATTTAGAAGACATGCCTTATTCTAACGGAAACATATCCCTATGTGCCTTGCACCAAGCTGCTGATTTTTGTATGGAAACCGGCAGTATAATGGTTACAGGTCCGATCAATAAAGACAATATAAGCAAGGTAACCGGAAAACCTTCAGGTCACACTGAAATTCTTGCGGAATATACAAAAAGTGAATCCCCTGAAACGGTTTTTTGTCTTGAAAATCTTAAAGTCTTTTTCCTTTCCCGCCACTTAAGTCTTTTTGATGCTTTGAAAAAAATAAAAAAAGAACAAATTTATAAAAAAGTGATGCAAATGCACGCTTATATGAAAAAACTGGGCTTTCCCAATCCTAAGCTTGCTGTCGCTGCACTCAACCCACATGCCGGTGACAGCGGACATTTTGGCAGTGAAGAAATAAATGAGATTGCCCCGGCAATAGAAAATGCCCGTTTGGCTGGTATAGCTGTCACCGGCCCTCTTGCAGCTGACTCTGTTTTTGCCAAAGGGTTTGAGGGATACTACGATGCAATTCTCTCCCTTTATCATGATCAGGGTCATATAGCTCTAAAAACAAGGGATTTTTACAAGACTATTACAATGACTCTGGGACTTCCTTTCCTGCGGATTTCTATAGATCACGGAACTGCCGATGACATTGCATGGAAGGGAATTGCAAACCCTCTCAGTATGGAATCTGCATTGAGTCTTGCCGGTGAGATGAATAACAATTTACAGAGTTTAGAAAAATTTTTGTAAAAATTTTTTCTAAAATATTAGCTCAATCATACTTGACATACGATAGATTATTATTTATAATCCTAATTACGTAATTGAGGCGTAGCCAAGTGGTAAGGCATCGGTCTTTGGATCCGACATTCCCTGGTTCAAATCCAGGCGCCTCAGTTTTTTCTATGTACTCCAGGGCAAATGTCTCTTTTGCTTGACGTGATTTTGAAATTGGCTAAATTGTAAATATACAGCGTCAGGCAGCTCCATTTGTTCG
>MTLE01007947.1_pt1 | contig 14168 bp, 12 predicted proteins | sample 1982461 | NCBI WGS metagenome assembly MTLE01 (sample SAMN05712605, study PRJNA340218) | biofilm metagenome | isolation source: sample SPL anode biofilm adapted to -200 mV | place: USA | collected 2012-02-03
CGTCTATTTTACGGGACGCGGCATACAACGTCAATTTTACGAGACGCGGCATGCCACGTCTCTACAACAGGGTTTTATAAAATTCATACATATCCCGCGCCACCGCCATGATATCGTATTTATCTTCCACTAATTTACGTCCACTTGCTCCCATGGCTTGCAGTTCGTCGGGGGATAACTGCAACGCTTCGTCCAGGACTTTTGCCAGATGATCCACGCTAAGGTCTATCCACCAGCCGCAATGTTCGGTTTCCAGTTCCTGCCACGGTGTGCCGGTAGTGGTTATCACGGGCAATCCTGTGGCCAGCGCTTCGGCCACCACTATCCCGAAATTCTCGCTATAGGTAGGCAATACAAACAAATCGGAACGATGATACAGTTCCCATTTCTGCTCACCATACACTCCACCCACAAATGCGAACTGCTCACTTACCTTTTTTCGCACACAGAGTTGTTTCAATTCTTCTACATAACCCGCTTCTCCTTCTCCGGCTATGGTCAGTTGCAGTTGTTTGTTCCCCAACTGTGCCACAGCTTCTATCAGTAGTTCTATTCCTTTTTTGGGATGTATGCGCGACACAAACAACACATTCCTCACTGCCTGCCATTGGGTTTTCGGCTTTGCATTGTTTATTTCTATGCCATTGGGGATAACAACTATCGGATTTGTAAAACCCAGCTTACGTATATTCTCCTTTTCCAATTCGCAGGTAGCATGCAGATAAGCGGCTTTCTCAATATCTTTGCGCTGATACAACCACATGGCTATTTTCTTTTTCCACGGATGGCGGTTCATAATCCAGGGCTCCAGCATACCGCGTGGGGTGATAATATACGGAATGCCTTTTTTACGTGCCGTACGAGCAACTATATGAATATAGGGCTCCCAAACATGTTGTAAATGAATAAATGCGAACTGTTTCTTAGTAAGTGATTTACTAAAAGCAAATAATTCATTAATTGAAAGATAAGTAATTTTATAATTGGATGAAGTATTTACAATAACCGGATTTTTGCTGGGTTGAGTTACAATTTCAATTTCTATACCCAACCGCGATACATATTCACAGGTCTGCGTTACACTTCGTGCAGGACCACCGGCACTCTTATCTATTGAACCTACTATATGGAGAACTGTCATTTATAAAAAATCAAGTTAATGTACAATAATTAATTTATATATGAATTTTGATTAATATTCCTATGCTCCAATATTAATCTTCGCTGTTTAAAGAAATTGAAAATTTGTTTAATACTTAATTTCAGTGATAATAGGCTTCTATGCATCAAAACAACTTTAATTAGCGTAATGAGAGATTTCAATACTGCTACAATGAAATTTAGATTTATATCCATAAGAATTGATAATATCCCTGCAAATTTTACTTTAAGAATTTCTTTTTCTGTCATTAACCTATATTCTCTATCATGAAACCCTAAAACATTTTTTGCTACACCAACTTCATATCCATGGTATATCACCCTATTTGAAAAATCGTTATCTTCTCCATAATGTGAAAATACCGAATCAAATAATCCTACTTTTATAATACATTCAAATCTAATCAACCATATTGCGGCCATTATAAATTTAACTGATTGTACTTCTGAATTTAAACTATTGCGTTTATTCCTTTTTTTATTTAATAAAATTTTAAAATTTCTATCCAAAACTTTACCAGTTCTATTAAATTGCATTGGACTAATTATTCCTAATTTAGGATTCGTTTCCATTATATAACATAGATTCTCAATTGTATTTGGATTTATCCATGCATCTTGATTTAATAAAAATACAAAATCAAATTTATTCTTAATTGCAAATTCAATACCTATATTGTTTGCTCTCCCAAAACCAAGATTTTCATTATTATCTATTAATATTATTTCTGGATAATTTTGTTTAATATATTCACATGTTCCATCTGTTGAATTATTATCGATGACAATAATAGATAATGGAACAGTTGAATTCCTTAAACTGTCAAAACATTCAGAGTACCATTTTTTACCGTTATAAGTTACAATAATAACAAGTATTTTCATTATAATTAAAATTTATAATATTCATTTAGATGGTATCAATTTTATAATATAATTTACTACTCAAAATAATATATTAATTTATTATATGAGATAATTTCTACTACCAATAACAAGCTCCATCAATTTTATTTGCTGTTTTGGGTGTGTCAATCTCAAGTGGTTTAGTCCAATTTTCGTTATATAAATTGCAATAAGGTTCTTGAAAAAGATTCTCAATTTTATATTGTTTACCATATTCAGGGTCATCCCATCTTTTACCTTTTATTCCAAATAGTAATTGGGAACTACCACCTAAATGAATAGCCTTTTTACCAATTCTTTTCACGTAGGCAGCAAGTGGTAACCCATATGCTCCACATCCTAAAATGCATATATCAAATTCTATTGACGATATTTGATCTTCCAAGTATTTTAATGCCTCAAACCAATCTTTAAATGGGACCTTAATATCTGCAGCAGATTGAATTGCTTTTAAAGTTATTAATTCAAATTCCGGCAGAATATTTATATTTTCAAACAATAACTGTCTGATGTTGTATTGTTGTTTAATTGTATTATCAAAAGGGTGTACAACTAAAACTTTTTTCCCCTTAAGAGCTAAAGTCCAAGGATTCTGAGTAAAAAATGGATTTAATGTTTCTAAATGTACGTACTGTACATCGTATCGAAGTGGCATAAACCTTTCGTAATACTGGAATGAACCAAGCAAATCAATCAAGGGTATATCCTGCAAATAACGCATAGCAAATTTCTCCATTATTTCTTGTGTTGGAGGAAAAACCCCCGAATACACACTCATATATTTAAAATGATCTTCAAACCACCACGGAGTTTGTGTATAATCTGAAATGTAGTTCCATATTTTTTTAAAATAAGGCTCATTGCTCTTAATACATAAATAATTATTAACTGTTATTAGTTCTGTAGTACCAAACCTAGATATCATACAAGGTTCATTCTTTATTAGTAAGTCATAAATTTTTTTATTTGCAGATTCTCTGTTAATATCACAAGCTGCAATTAGAAATTTTTTTTTAAAAAGATATCTATATGACTTTTTAAGTACACGAATTATTATGTCTTTTGCTTTCATTTTAATTTAGGTTTAGTAATAAATAATTTATTGTTAGTTTTTTTTGAAAAGATTCTAATTATTATACGAACAACTTTCATCATTATTAGAAAAATAATAATAGTTTCAAAATAGGTTCTTAAAATAAATCTAAATTCAAAAATGTAAACATGCCTATCATTAAAATAATTTACAATTTGTGTGAGCATTACAAAAAAGAAATACGAAAAAACAATACTTCTATTTTTGATATAAACAAATGAATCAAACATAGAAAAAATAATCAAAAACATTGGAATTAGAACTAAGAGATACCAATATCCCCAAAAAGCCATTCCTACACCAGGCATACTACTTATAATAGCTGATCCCCTAACGCTAGAATCTTTAATTGCTATACTATATAAATAATCACCTATAGAATAACTTGAACTTTCTGTTTTCTTTGAATATTTTATGTCAAATGATTTAAGTAATACATTTGGTGTGAATGCCTTAATTTGATTAACTAATTCCTTTTGCATTAATGGGTTTTGATATCCTGCTTTTTTAGCATAAAATAAACAATTATCTGAGATTTTCAAATTTACAAATCTATTTAAAATAACATTGTGTAAATAGTCCTCATTCCACTTATTTAGATTTAATTTTATTCCATTTTCACCTATTCCATTTTTTTTTACTCTATCAATCATATCCTTGTCGTTGTATACATCAATAGTTTTTTTAAGAAAATCTACAGTTGACAATGTATACCTTTCTCCTCTAACAATTAACATCGTATAACCTAAATCAACTAAAGGGCCAGTTACTATAAAAAACAAAGCAATAATTAAAATTAAATTTTTAGGAGTTATAGCTCTTTTTAAATTGTAGTACTCTAATAAAACCCCAATACTATACATACTTATAAATAATACAATACCACTGAATAACACTGTACGCCAATTACTTGCTATTGCAACAATAAAAACAAATACGGAATAAATAATTATAAACTTATTTGATTTTTTACTTTCTACGAATTTATTGTACCTAAATTTAACAAAAGGAATAATAACAGGCATCCAAATATATGCCGCTAATATTGAATTTATATAGTATAAAAAGTTTCTATCTGTAACTTCCTTATGCCAGTAGTCGTAAATAAAATAATTATAGAAACTACCAAATAGTCCTAATAATGCAGTTATCCAAATAAGCTTATTTGTTGGTACGACATAAAAATCAGTTTTTAATAAGACTGAACGGAAGATGTTTTTACCTTTTGATATGAGTGTATATAGTTTATGCGTGAAAACAATAACATTAACAAATAGAAAGTGATGCCAAAAAGTCAAATAAGGAACGTTCAAATTAAATGTAACTGGCTTAAACTCCAACAAAGTTAAAGGCATAGGAAGAACATAGTAAAACATTGAAAGACCCAAAATCATTAAAAATGAAACAGGAAATAACCTCAAATTAATTGAAGTCAAAACAAAATATCTTATTATTAGCCAACCATAAATCAATACAAAAGATGCAACAAAATTTTTAGTATCAAAAAAAAATACATTTTCAATTATGGCTGATAAAATAACTATAAAAGTTACTATTTGATTGAATTTAGTGAGCGTTCTATGCATTTTGATTAGGTAAATTATAAATATAACGAATTAAAAACGTATAAAAAAACTATATTTTGTATGAATTAAATAGTAAATAATTGAATTATTTTAAACTTATAATTTCATTCAAACAAGCTTCTTTATAGCTTCTTCATACATCTTTCCAACAATTGTTGGAGTGAAATTTTCTTTAAATCTCAGATATGCAATCTCACCTAATTTCTTCGTTTCTTCTTTATCTTCAATCAAATTTATCAAAGTTTCTTTTAGAACATTAACATTTTCAGGAGATATGCAAATACCACAATCACCTATAATTTCCTTTCTTGTAATATCATCATCTGTTATAATAGCACAGCTATTCGCCATTGCTTCAATTAATACCAATCCATATGATTCAATTTTGGGGACAAGTACAAAAATATTTGATTTACTCATAAGATTTTTAATTTCATAATGAGGTAATTTTGACCACCAATTAATTTTATAATTTGAATTAGTTTTTGGTTTATATTTTGAAACGATATTAATTTCAATATTATTTTTTTTAAAAACTAATTCATCTAATTGATTTAATGCTGAAATTAATTCAGGTAATCCTTTTCTAACTCCATCGTAGCCTACAAATAAAATTGATATTTTATTTCCATCCTTTAAAGTTATTTCATTATAATTCTTCAATGAAGGTAAAAAGAATGGAATGCTTATAGATTTTTTATCAAAATCTGGTTTATAATATAAAAATCTTTCTTTTCCATTTAATGTATGAAAATGAATTAGTGTAGCCTTATTTACTGATTGTTCAATTAAATCTGCATCTATTTTTCTATCTGTCAAATATCCTTTTTTAGCAATAACTGTTTTATCAGTCATAAATCCTGTGGTTATGATACAGGGAGTATTATTTATTGTTTTAAAGAAATCGATCTCTTTAATTGGATGACCATAATGATAAATAACATCAACATCAAAATTAGATGGTAATTTATGGGTTAAAAATTTAAATTTCATATGAAATAATTTAGATAAAAGCTTATCTAAATTAAATGTAAAGGTGTATAGAGGATGTGAGAGAAAAACGGTTTCGATTTCTGTAAATTCTTCAATCAATTTAAATTGGCGAACCATATTATAATCAGTGTTATGAAATCCAATTATAAAAGAAGGGCAATATATTCCAAGCTTAATTTTTTTTTCCATTTGGTTTCTCTTATTATGTGCATTAAAATTAGATAAATTGTTTCTTTATGACATTCAATTCACATATTATCTATTCAAAGTTTTTTCCAAAGACCTTTACTATCTGTTACAATATCTTTAAATAAGCGATTTAACGGTTGAGCAATTAACTTAAAGCTACGCGGCAGTACATAGATAAATAATATAATATCCAACAACAAACTTCCTATTGCTGCACCTGTTATTCCAAATTGAATAGATAAAAAGTACGATGTAACTACAGCAATAATAGCCACAAATAGCCCAGCAATAGTAAAATCATATGGTTTATTTACAGCGATCAAAATATCGGATGACATCCACCATACTGCATTAAAGAAAATACCAACGATAAATATATTCCACATCATAGGAGGAGGATTTAAAGCTTTACGTGTCCATATTTCGTAAAACCACGGACCACCAAAGAACAGAAATATCATACCTATTAACGCAATAATCGTAATAACAGATAATCCGAACCGGAATATTTTACGTGCCTGAGGGAGATTGCCCGATCCTATTTCGAATTGTAGTTCCGGCAAAACCGATGCTATTACCATAGCATTAGCCTGATTAACTGCTCGTGTCAAAGTACGAACTGTATTAAACACCGTCACAGCCACCGGACCTAACACAATACGCACCACAAAAGTGGTTCCCTGAAAGAAAATAGCTGTCCATACCGGAGAAAGCAAATAACCAAAACCTTTGTGATAAATAGCCTTAATATCAGAGAATAATACTTCTCCTTTAAACTCTTTACTAACAGGCAAGACACTGCCGGCTATAATACCGTATGAAATAATATAAACAACTGTAATAATCAGTGTAGTCAGTGCAAATAAAACAATTCCACCACCCGATAATAAAACAATCAAACTCCCAATTAAAATAGTTCCGGAATAAACACTTTGTAAAGTCATACCAAACGCGGCTCTTCGTGCAGCCTTAAAATGAGCTTCGTACAATTGAACATAAAAACCCATAATGCGTGCTGCCATTAAAAATGATACCGCCAGTATAGCATCGTGTTTATTAATCAGCGATTTATCAAAAACATGAAAATAAGCCAGTACAAAAATCAATAATACAGAGAGCAACATACCGGCAATAACAATAAACGTTATGGATAAGAATCCGCTTTTGGCAATATTGGCAGCTCCCTGTTTATCACCTGCCGCATATTTCAGCACAAATGAGTTGGCAGCGGCGGTTCCAAATCCTAAATCGGAAAAACCTATAATAGTAGGAATAATGGTAAGTGTCAGCCACTCGCCATAATAAGCCGCTCCCCAGGCAGTAATAAAAAACGGAACCAATAAAAGCTGTTCCGCTATTTTGATTACTTTCTGTATGGCAGAAGCTAATCCGTTTTTTAAAAGGTTTTTCTTTAGAGACATAAATTGAAAATGTAAAATTGAAAATTGAAGAATGAAAATTGTCCAAATAGCTATTGTTTTGTTAGAGAGAACATTTTATCAGTTTACATCCTCCAAAAATCCGAACATTTTTTGATTTGGCATTTTGCAAAACTGTTTTTGTCAGCGTACATTTAACATTTAGCAAAAAGATATCCTGCAAATGTACGCATAAAATAAGTGTTTTTAACATGATTTTGGGTTAATGTCGGGTAATTTTGTGCCTTTTTCGTTTGTCGAAGGACGGATATACGCTGACAATTATCGTTTTTCAATAAAAAAAGGACAAATGTACGCGAACATTTATCGTTTTTCAAAACGAAAAGTACACAATATACGCTGACAAAAACCGATTTGTAAAAATGAAATATTGAATTTTGTCAACAGACATTTTGTAATTTGCCGAAATGAAATATTTGTTTTTGTATTCCTGTCAGTTTTTTTATGTAAAAATATGTCATTTTGTGCTGACAAAATTACATATTTTTTAGTTTATTTATAGTTCTAAATAAAAATATTATATATTTAAATTTCGAATTTATATAAGTTAACAAGCCATTGTATAACGGTTAGGCGTTATAAAAAACGAATAATCGGACCTATCGGCCTGTGGTTTAAAATATTGATCCTCATTTTTTTTGGCGGTATTTTTGCAAACAGAGTGTCGGTTTGTTGTTTGAGACAAAAAGAGAGCTCAACGATAAATCCTGTATCAAAAGCAAGTGTATGTGAATGTTGTCGTTTTTCTGACCCGGAACAGGCTTTTACTTTGAAAAGCGAAACTGCAGTTAACCTTACTATGATCTGTTTAGTTACATTTTTAATTTTTTTAATATGCAAAAAATTACAAAACAAATTCCCTTTCAGCGGTTTCACAAAAGTGAGTATCGCAACTTAGTTAAAGAACTGATAACGGTAGTAACGGCATTTCCGGAGCAATCGGTTTTTATTAAAACCTGGATAGACAGGCTTAAACAAGCGGGCCAACAGCTGGATAATCTGGACGTGCGTAAGGGGAAACACCCCGATACCGCGGGGTTGCTCAAAGCCCGTAACAAAAGCCTTGATTTGATTAAGTCCATTCTGGGTCAGGTAAAAAAGCTGAAACAGGCTCAATTAGAGTCACAAGCCTCTGACCTGTTGTTGCTTGACGCGTTTGTATCACAGTACCTTCAGCCAATTGTAAAAACCGATTGGAGCAATCGTACTTTCAATCTCGACAAGATGTTTGCCGCGTTGAGTGCAGACACTAACCTGTCATCGGCCATTGCTAATTTGAACATGAACGTGTTTTTTGATCAGCTGAGTGATTTTATCAATGTGCAGAAAACTATCCGGGAAAACCGAAGCGCTTCGCTACGCCAGCAACAGAAAGTGAACACCATAGCGGTGCGTTCGACAGCTACCGTTGTAATTCGCGATCTCTTCGCCTCTATCGAACTGACTCAGATAGAGCATCCCGAAGTTGATTTCACAGAAATGGTGAACGGTATCAACCAAAGTCTGAATTATTATATCAGCCAGGCAAAAACGCGCAGAACGCTGAACGGGAAAAAACTGGAAACTCAGACTACTTTGAGCGAAACAAACGCCACAACCAATGTAGCTTAAACGATATACCGGATTTTTTTTCAAGCTCTGCACCTGTTCGCGGAGCTTTTTTTATTTTTAGCAGTAAGCGGTAAACTGTAAGCGGTAAGGTTGAATTGATAATTGATAATTGACTTGTAACTGATAACTGGTAACTGGTAACTGATTAAGACCTCACCCCTGCCCCTCTCCCGAGTGAGAGGGAAACCCGCGACGTGCGAAGGACTTGTTTACTTGTTCACTTGTTTACTTGTAACTCGTAACTTGTTTACTTGTCTACTTGTTTACTCGAAACTCAGAACTTGTAACTTGTCATTTCTACAAAAACAACACAGCTACGCTGCTTTTGCGAATAAATGATAACTTCTCTCTAAACTAATAACTGCTAACTATTAACTGTTAACTATTTACTCAGAACTCGAAACTCAGAACTTGTAACTTGTCATTTCTATGTGCCTTATGTGGTTTAAATATTTCTATTTGTTTTGAAGTAGTCCTTAGACATATTCAATAAACATCTTCGCGGGTTCAATAAGCGGTTTAACGTCTTCTTCTGTTAAATTGTACAAATCATCATAATCTCCGGTTTGTCTCATTTCGAAAAGTTTTGAATAAAATCTGGATAACTCTTTTGAGACAATATTTTTTGCAACAAAATGTAATCCAAACAGACGAATTACTCCGGAATGAGTTTGAGCTGTATGTCTGTTATGGATAAGTAGCGCGGAAGTAATGTAATAGCAGGCATAGTACAGACGATTAGCAACAGCATTCCAATAGCCGAGTTGAGCAATACCCTCCGCTTGCCGGTAAGTTTCGTTAGCTTTTTGTATTTTAAGCAATACGATAGCGTCTCTTTCTTCGTCACTTAAACTCATAATACAATTCCTTCCTGTTCAATATTTTTATAAAATGGTGTAAAACTTCGCTTCAACCAGTCGTTCACTGTATAAAGTTTGGGACTGAATTGTTCTCCCTCACTCCAGCCCAATTCAATAATCGGATATGAAATCCGGTTGAAGTCTGAATTCTCAATTTTATCTTTATCCAGCAGAATCAGTAAATCCCAATCAGATTCGAGGCTAGCATCACCCCGGGCTTGTGAGCCAAAAAGAATTATTTTTCCTGTTGGATATACCGACAACAACAATTCTTTTATCTTATTTAATAGTTCCTGTTTGTTTGTTTTCATTATTTTAACTCTATCTGAATCCGTGATGAATAGGCTTCATTCCTTTATAATAAAAGTATAAAACCCTGTTACAAAGATAATATAAATAAGTAATCTTAAATATAACCATTGGCAACTTTTAGATATGAACACTTACAATTTCTTCTATCGTGTTCTAATTAAAAAACCCTCAGGTTTTCAACTTAAATGCACTATGTGTCTTATGTGGTTTAAATATTTCGAATGATTATCGGTAAAGCGAACTAAAAAACAGGAGCGTAGCTCTCTAACATCATTTAAAAATTTGTTTTAAGATAACACCGCTAACGCGGCTCATATTGGGTGTTACATCCTTTTCTACAAAAACATCAGGACTATGTCCTTTAACTCGTCTACTTGTTTACTAAATACTAACTACGAATTGCACAGATTACACGAATTAAATAAAATTTTTACTCGTAACTCAGAACTCGAAACTCGTAACTTGTAACTTGTCATTTCTACAAAGACAACACAGCTACGCTTCTTTTGCGAATAAATGATAACTTCTCTCTAAACTAATAACTGCTAACTATTAACTGTTAACTATTTACTCAGAACTCGAAACTCGTTTACTTGTTTATTCGTTTACTTGTCTACTAAATAATACTAACTACGAATTGCACGAATTACACGAATTAAATGAACTTTTTACTCGTAACTCAGAACTCGAAACTCGTAACTTGTAACTTGTCATTTCTTCTCTCTAAACTAATAACTGCTAACTATTAACTGTTAACTATTTACTCAAAACTCGAAACTCGTTTACTTGTTTACTCGTTTCCTTGTTTACTAAATAATACTAACTACGAATTACACGAATTACACGAATTAAATGAACTTTTTACTCGTAACTCAGAACTCGAAACTCGTTTACTTGTTTACTCGTTTCCTTGTTTACTAAATAATACTAACTACGAATTGCACGAATTACACGAATTAAATGAACTTTTTACTCGTAACTCAGAACTCAGAACTTGTAACTTGTCTACTCGTTTACCTGTTTCCTCGTTTACTTGTAACTCGTAACTCGTAACTATCATCATCAGAATCCGGCAAATTTTTTGCTTTCAAAATGGTAAATAATTCCTACCGATAGTGTTCCGTAGAGATCGTATGGAAATCCGGAGGCAAAATTATTAAAATTATCGTCGACAAGGTTTCCATCGGCCATCAGGGTCAGGTCAAGATCTTCGCGCAGTTTATAGTTGAGTTGTGCACCACCCCGTAAAATGCCTCCGATAAAATAAGCCTGAAAATCCTGTTTGGCACGAAAGGTAGCTCCTATCCCCGCTAAAAGATAGAAATTAAACTTCCGCAACCCGTCGAACCCATAGGCCATATTGGTAAGATTAAACATAAAATCGGCGGTGAGATTGTCGGAGAAAAAAGTATATTGCCGGTAAGAGCCGTTGGAGCTCTGCTCCCTGATATCGGGCCACCGGTGAATCAGATTGCTTTGCATAACGCGCAGTCCCATATAGGAGTCAAAATTGTACCCAAACTGAAAACCTTCGTAGAGTCCGGCGTTCTGCCCCAATGAAAAAGCATAAGGCCCGGAACCCAGGAAGAAATTGCCTTCGGCCATAAACAGGTTGGTACCGAGATTTCCGCCCACGTACCATCCCGGATGGAAAAAACAGGTGGTACAGGTGTAGCCGCCCTGTGCACGCGCAGCGAAAGTGGTTAGCAATATAAGTAAAACAACGATAAATTTTTTCATAAAGCTTATTTTAAACAAAACAAACGATCTTTTATCGCAATTCAAACGCTCAAAAATCTAAAGATGTTTTGAGGTTTGTTGTACAGACAAACAAACTTTTAGTCGTCGAAGACACTGAAACGTTTGGTTTGTGAGTCGTCGAAGACACTAAAACGTTTGACTGACATTGCAAAACAAACTTTTAGTCGTCGAAGACACTAAAACGTTTGTGAGTTGTATTGCAAAACAAACGCTCAAAAGTTTAAAAACGTTTTGAGGTTTGTTTTATTTAGGTTTGTTTTATTTAGGATTTGAAAAATCTAAAAATTCTTCCGACTGAATCATATCTGAATTGAACTGATGATATTCCAGAAAATAATCTTTTCCTTCAAAAATTTTCAACACAGTGTCACGATCGAGATTAGTTGTTTTTTCTGAACATATACTTTTAAATGAACTCCACCGATAGCCGGCAGGGCTTGTCACAAGTTTAGCTTTAACAGGATTGAAGTGAACGTAATAGATACATCTTTTTAAATAGGCTTCATTATCAATTACCCGTCGTTCGAAAGGATGTTCAAAAAGACTTCCGGTTCGGTGATAAGCACTGTTAATATGCTTCGAATAAGAATTAAACAAATGTGCAAATTGGTTGGAAATCTTTGGTTTTTTATCCGTTATCTTTCCTTCCTTATTATTTTCGAACATTTCCAATTCTTTAAAAGTTTTGATTTCCTGCTCCGATTTAGTTCTGATTATCAAATGAAAATGATTAGGCATTAAACAGTATGCTATAGTATCGGCAACCGCCGGAATATACTTCAGATAAAGTTTCAGAAACAGACTATAATTTTCATGAGATTTAAAAAGAATTTCACCATTAGTACCCCTGTTAAACACATGATAATATTCACCCGGCAACAACGCAGATGTATTCATAATCAGATAAATTCTAACATTTAAATAAACAAACTTTTAAGCAATCCAAACGCTCAAAAATCTAAAGATGTTTTGAGGTTTGTTGTACAGACAAACAAACTTTTAGTCGTCAAAGACACTAAAACGTTTGTGAGTTGTCGAAGACACTAAAACGTTTGACTGGTATTGCGGAACAAACGCTCAAACGTAGAAACAAACGCTCAAAAATCTAAAGATGTTTTGAGGTTTGTTGTACAAACAAACAAACTTTTAATCGTCGAAGACACTAAAACGTTTGTGAATTGCGTAACAATCCAAACGCTCAAAAGTCTGAAAACGTTTTGAGGTTTGGATTGAGTGTTTATTGAATTTACAGTTTATTTATCCAGTTCTATACGTACCATGCGGTTCAGGTCGGTTTCACTGTGAGGCTGTTTGCCGCTTCCGTACCATTTAACCTTTATGCGTTCGTAGTCGATGGAATAGCGGAGAATAAGACTGTTGGCCACGTTTACCGCGCGATCTTTGGAGAGTTTGTTGTTTAGTGGTTTTGTACCGGAATCTTTATCGGCAAATCCGCTGACAATCACTTTGGCTTCCGGGTGTTTGCGCAGGTAGAGAGCTGCCCGGAGAATGCCGTCTTTTTGTTCGTCGGTATTAATATCAGCATTATTCAAATCAAAGTATATGTCCTGTACAAAATTATCGGACGATGTGGTGTTGGTGGTCGTTGCAGTTTTTTTAGGACCTTTAAAAACTGATCCATCGGACGGACTCTGAGAAGCAGGTTTTTCTGCCGGCATATCTTCAATAGTAGTGGCTGGAGCAGTTGTAGCCGGTGGTGTTGTCGTTTCCACTTTGCCTTTCTCCATTTGTTTTTCTTCTTCAAGCGTTGGCGACATTGTTTCTACCGGATTTTCGATACTCTGAACCTTTGATTTTTCAGGAAAACGATACGTTATTCCTACGGTGGCAGCAGGATAAGCGTCTAACGGGAATCTGTTAACAAAACCATTATAATTATCGCCTACTATGTTTGCTTCGGCCATTATTACCAGCGAAAGTTGTGACGAAAGGCGCACATCGCCCTGAAGACCCGCGCGACCAACTACACTAAGATAATCGGAAGCCATACTGCTTTTATCGCGATGAGAAAGTCCCGCCCCTACAAACACCGAAAAATCAAATTTACGTGCAGGATTATAATCCGCCCAAACATTGCTCATATTCATTAATAAATCTGCCGTAAGGTTTTCGGCTCCGAAACAAGTAAATTTATAAGTTCCATCGCCATTCGGTAAACGGATATCGCGCCAGTTAAAGTTAGCATATCCCAACATACCTCTTACGGTGGTAAATGCGTTGAAACTGTATCCCAGTT
>MTLE01002327.1_pt1 | contig 14159 bp, 11 predicted proteins | sample 1982461 | NCBI WGS metagenome assembly MTLE01 (sample SAMN05712605, study PRJNA340218) | biofilm metagenome | isolation source: sample SPL anode biofilm adapted to -200 mV | place: USA | collected 2012-02-03
CACGCCTGCCGAAAGGACACGAGGAGGTGGGATGGGCGAGATTGTGGACCAGGATAAGGAAAGGACAGGCGCGCGCGTGCCAATCCGATTGACCATCACCGATGTGGAAGACCTTCAGCCTGAAAGCCGGGACTACTTCAACCCCGTGGAGGGCTTCCAGGGGCTTCAGGTGCGCGTGCTTCCAAACGGCGAAAGGTCATTTGTTCTTCGCTATCGGATCGATGGCATCCAGCGGAAATTCGTCTTGGGGCGGTTCCCCGCTATGACCCCAGCCGGTGCCAAGAAAGCCCACGCCGCCGCTTGGGTCAAGATCAACGATAGAAAGGATCCAGGCCAAGCAAAGGCCGAAGCCAGAAAGGCTGCTCAAGAAGCGAGAAAAGCCGCGATCACTGTTGCTGTCTTTGCGGCCCGGTACCTCACCGATCACGTTCAAACGGACCCACGGAATAGGCAGGGGTTGGAAGCGGCTCGGTTGATCAATAAGCACATCCTCCCCGAAATTGGGAAATTGGTAATGACGGCCGTTGGGCCTGCTGAAATATCTGCCCTACTGTTCAAGTTGCGGAGTACCCCTGTCCAGGCCAATAGAATAAAGGGCGTGCTGCGAACCATGTTCCGGCGGGCAGAAGAATGGGGCATAAGGACGGTTGGGTCCAACCCGGTATCCGTTATCAAGACCCGCGAAGTCGAAGTTCCGCGGGATCGCCGCCTCAGTGATATGGAGCTTTGGGCGTTAGGCATTGCCCTTCGGCAGTCCAAAGAGCCATCCGAGCTTTTGCTGGCGGTGCGGTTGGCAGTGCTCGCCGGGATGCGGAAAGGTGAAATCGCCAACCTCCGTTGGGAATGGGTGGATCTTGAGGCCGAAGAAATCACCATTCCGAAAGAATTCCATAAAACGGGCAAGAAGACCGGGAAGCCGCGTAAGGTCTATCTCTGTTCATCGCTTGCGGCCTACTTGAAGGCCGCGACCCCGACCCTGGGATGCCCCTTTGTTGTCCCAGGGAAACCCCGTGCTGATAAGAATGGGAAACCCCTTCCCTGGGAACCCTTTGTTGGATTGCAGGCGCCATGGGAGCGCATTAGAGATGCTGCCGGGTTGGCACCAAGGGACAAGAAGACTGGCGAATATCTGAACGAAGAGAACAATCCCGGTTGGCATGATCTCCGGCGAACTTTTTCTGGCGTCGCAACGGACTTGGGTCTGAAGTGGTTTGCAGGCGATCTGTTGGGGCATGCCGAGGAGACGGTGACTGATATATATACGCGGGCGGCGGCTGAGACCCTGCATGATGCTGTGGAAAAGATTGGGGTCAGGATCGAAGGGGTGCTATCGGGCCGGATCAACCCGGAGGCAGAGGCCAAGGAGCGCAGAGAGGCCAAGGCGCAGAAAGCCAATGGAACTGGGGCATAGCACCAGGAAGGCCCATCAAGGAAGTGCTTGGGCGATGCGGCGTCTTCCAGATAATCTGAGGACGAAGAATCCAGAAAGGACACCGATTTTATGTCAAGCATGAACCCCAAGTCCTGCAATGTTGAATCTGCGGATGCTGACATGAATAATTACGTATTTTCGCCACCATTTGACGCTTGGGATTTGCTTTTGTTGCGTGCGATTCGAATTTGGCCTGACGATCAAGAAGGTCAAATTAACTATTTGAGGCACGCTTACCGCGTTGGAGAAGCCTATGTTGAAGGGTGTATCCCAGAAATATTTAGCGTTAAGGAACTAATGAGCCACTGGAAGGACATCCGGCATTTCTTGGGTGGACGAGAAGCCATTAATAAATTGAGGGCCGAAGATGAAATCGATGCTGAAGTGCAAAGTAGAACGAATCAAGGCTTAGTATCCGGATTGATTCTATTGGTTGCGCATCAACTGGTGATTGTTGAAAAGAAAGAAAAATTAGCATCATGGAATAAGATCGTAAATTTAATTGCTGAAAATCCAAATTGTTTAATTAAATTTCCAAAAAAATGGAATAAAACAGCTGTTGCTGAAGCGTGGAATCAATATGAACCGGTTGCGCATTTTTGGGCGGCTCAAATATATCTCGATGCCGGAAACACAATAGCTGGGGCGACTTCACGGCAGGTTGATCCTGCGGTTGAGGTTGAAGAATATTTGGCCTGTGCCAATACATTCCAGAAATTTGGCATAAACCATGGGACGCTGCGGGCAAAGAAGAAATTTTTAGATAAAGACTGTTTGTATGAATTTGATTTCAATCGAATGGCTGAATGCAGCCTTGGCCCATTTCCGCCCACACTTATAGACAAACTTGAAAAGTATCGGGCTCCAAAGATTTTTTGAAGATCTAGAAGGCTGATCCACCGGTGCAGCCTCCCCTGGACTAGTCCAGCCAGATCCGTCCTGGTTTTTTCTTTTTTACCTTGGCTTCGTGGTCATGAACAGACCCAACGGAGCCAGCGATGATCAAACCTCCCCCAACCACCCCGCACTTGGTTGAGCCCATGTCCACCCACGTCGGGGAAGACCTGTGGGATCCCCGGATGGCGGCCTCATACGTCGGGCTCGCCGTCGCCACCCTGGCCGACCTTCGGTGCAAGGGGGGTGGCCCCGTTTTCATGAAGGCCGGCCGGTTGATCCGTTACCGCAAATCCTCCTTGGATGCCTGGCTCGAATCGAGGTCCTTCGGTTCCACTTGCGAATACGGCAAGGGGGAGTAGCCATGGTGACCCTGAACGAACCTGCCGGTGTGCCCATCGGGGTGTCCAATGTCTGATGGTATCGAGCAATTCCGGGAGGCCCTCAGACAGCGGGGCCTGGTGCCGCCTGACCACGTCTTGGCGGATGGGCAAATCCACAGGTGCAAGGTGGACCGTGGGTGTGGGGAATTGGATGGGTCGTATCTGCTCCACATGGACGGCATTCCCGCCGGTGGCATCCAGAACTGGACCGATGGCCAGGGTTGGCAGAACTGGCATTCCAAGGTCGACCGGTCCATTACTGATGAGGAAAAGAAGGTCTTCCGCGCCAATGTCGAAGCGAAGGCGAAGGAACGCGACGCGGAAAACCGGCGTCGAAAGGCCGAAGCCCAGGCACGAGCCAAGGAGATCTGGGGCACGGCCTTGGTTACGTTCGGCCACCCGTACCTGACCAAGAAGGGCCTGGCGCCCTTCAGGGTGCGCGTTGCCACCGGCAATTACCGCAAGGGTGAAATCGTGGTTCCCATCCGGGACGCCGAAGGCACCCTGCATTCGATCCAGTACATCAATGCGGAAGGCGGGAAGCACAACCTCCCTGGCGGCCGGAAGGCGGGATGCTACTTCACCATGGGGCACCCCGTCGATAGGGTCTTCATCGCCGAAGGCTTTGCCACGGGTGTCAGCATTTATGAAGCTACTGGGAAGGCCGTCGCAGTGGCCTTTGATAGTGGCAACCTGTTGCCGGTCGCGCGGGCCCTGCGTGCAAAATACCCGGACATCAAGTTCGTCATCTGCGCCGATGACGATTACCGCACCCCTGGGAATCCTGGGCTGAGCAAGGGAAAAGAAGCGGCCCAGGCCATTGGGGGGCAAATGATTCAGCCGATTTTCGGCGAAAACAGGCCCGAGAAGGCCACAGATTTCAACGATATGCACTTCGCCTATGGGCTGGAGGCCGTGAAAAGGTGCATTGAAGGCCGAATTGCCCCAGACGGGTTGAAAAAGGAACCGGCATCGGAGGCAAACGCAGAAGGAAAGGGAACGCAAATGAACCATTCGACTTGGCCCGAGCCTCTGCCGCTCAGGTCCAGAATGCCCGCATTGGAATACCCACTTGATGCCCTGCCGCCGATCATGCGGAGTGCGGTTGAAGAAGTTTTGGGTTCCACCAAGGCCCCCATCCCTTTGGCTGCCTCATCGGCTCTTTGCGCTATGTCCCTGGCCATCCAGCCGCACAATGACGTGAAGCGTGCTGAGGGGCTTGAAGGTCCGTCGGCTGTGTTCTTGATGACCATAGCGGAAAGCGGTGAACGGAAGTCTACATGCGACAACAAGTTCATGGCTGGCATTCACCGCTATGAGGCAACACAATCTGAAGAAGCCAAGCCCTTGATGAAAGAATATTGGGCCACCCTGAAGGCCTGGGAAGCTGTGGCAGGAGGAATCAGCGAGGGGATCCGCAGCGCCGCTAAGAGCGGCAAAGATACCCAGGACCTGGCCGCGAAGTTGGTTGATCACGAACATGCCAAGCCGGAACCCCCCAGGGTGCCCCGGTTGATTTATGGCGACGCATCTACTGAAAAATTGACGCGAAACCTTGCAAAGGAATGGCCTTCCGCTGGAATCGTTTCCAGTGAGGGCGGCGGTGTCTTCGGGGCTTACGGCCTGAGCCAGGATTCCGTCATGCGCACCCTTGCTGCCTATGACACGCTTTGGGACGGCGGCGATTTGGTCACGGATAGGGTCAGCTCCGAATCCTTCCTGGTCCACGGGGCCCGGCTGACAATCGGTCTCCAGGTGCAAGAAGCGACCTTGCGGGCATTTTTGCTCAAAACTGGGGAACTGGCTCGCGGCATTGGTTTCCTGGCAAGGTGCTTGATCGCATGGCCAGGGTCAAACATTGGCACCAGGTGGTTCGAGGAACCGCCGAAAGACTGGCCCGGGCTGAAGGCGTTCAACGTGCGGATTCAGGACATCCTGAAGCGCCCTGTGCCCATCGGCGAAGATGGTGGGGTGGCTCCGGCAATGCTGGAACTTGCCCCGGATGCCAAGGAGACCTGGGTGGCATTCTACAACCGGATCGAAGGTGAACTTGCCGACGGAGGGGCATTTCGAGATGTGCGGGACGTCGGAAGCAAAACCGCTGACAATGCCGTTCGGATCGCTGCCTTGTTCCACGTTTTCGAGGGTCACCCAGGTACCCTCATTGGCATTGAAACCGTGGTTGCGGCCTGCAGGATTGCAGAATGGCACCTCGCCGAATCCCGTCGGTTCTTCAGCGAACTGGCGCTCCCGTTGGGACTTGCCAATGCCGCCCGGCTGGAGGATTGGCTTGTGAAACAATGCCGCAAGTACGGGGTGGATCGGATGCCCACCAAGGAGGTCCAGCAACTTGGCCCCAATGCCTTGAGGGACAAAAGTGTGCTTGACGCAGCCATCCAGGAACTTGAAGAGCTTGGCCGTGTCATGCGGTTGCAGGATGGAAGGCGTAAGTTCCTCGCGGTGAACCCTCGTCTGGTCCAATGTTCGCGGGTGGCTACCGCTATTCCCGCGACTTCTGCTATTCCCAACGACAATGCCAATGTCGCCGGTCGCAAGACTAGCGAAAATAGCGATAGCAACAGCCCTCGTGTGCCATCGGCAAAGGAACCAGAATCGGCCATGGGCGGAAACGAAATCCACCCATCAGCCCAAGGAGCGGAAAGGCTGTCCACGACCGTTGAAGCCGCATGGGATGGGAACCTTCCGGTGGAGGTGTAGAGTGTGTCCCATCGTGGAAACGTGGCGCAGGGATGCCGCAATCGCCTACCTGGAAGGCCTTCATACTATTGGGCTGAACCTTGAGGTCATCGACGGTAACTTGCGGATCCCTGCCGGTCATACCAGGGGGGAGGTTGAACTGGTCCGCTTGCTGAAACCCGAACTGCTTCTTCTTTTGGCGGAAAAACATCTTGGGCTTCCCGATGGACAAATGTGATCTTCTGCTTTGGCTAGGGGACCAAGCAACGCGCGAGGAACTGATCCGACTGGTTGAGTGGTGCCGCGACGATCATTGGGCGCGCACCGGTGAAGTCTATTCGCAAACCGAATTGCACCGGTGGGCCTTGGTGCGAATTGCAGATGAGATCAGAGGGTGCGATGACCCTTGCGCAGACGAATGGGCTGATGTCCTTCTTGGCGAGGTCCAACACCCACCGTTATCCTGGGGTGATTTATGGTTCACCATCAGGCTTGAAATCCAGATTGCCAACAGCTTGATTCAGGTCAGGGCAAAAATTCTTCGTCAGATACAAGCATAGTCGCCGCGTACGATGGTCCAGGTATGGCAACGCTTGAGGAGCCCCGATCATAGCGATTCGGCACCATCCCCGCAGGAATTGCACGGGCGTGGAAAGCCCATGGACTGCCCCCGCTCCCATGGAAAGCCTATGGACTGCGCTTCGTGCACCGGCGCTGGTAGCGCCTGCCCACAGCCTTTCCACGGGGCCCCAGGGCGCACCGGCCCTGCGGGCCTGCCCACGGACTTCCCACACCCTCGGCCACTGGCTGGGGACCGCTTCGCGTTCCCCACATTCCCTGCTGCCAATGATGAAGTGCATCAGCATCGGCATCGAGACAACCACTGACCACTACAATTTGTTTTGGCTCGGTCACTGGAGTCGACCAACGCACGGGTTGTCATGAATTGGGCAGAGAGCCCGGTTACCCCCGCTGCAGCGTTTGGGCAGGATCCGAACCGCCTGCACGTAACGGAGGCAGCCCGAAAGCCGCCCTGTCCCCGGCTCGGGTCAAGAATTCATCCAACCAAGCGAGGACCTGGTCCGAGGAGAGTTCGCCCCTGCGTGCGAGGTCCGAAATACATGCGCCAAGCAGGATCCGCTTCCGCGTCATGAGGGCCCGCTTTTTTTTGGCTTCGGCAAACTCAAGCTGTCTGGCCCTCGCCCTCAGCTGATCCGCCTTTCCCTTGAGGTCCCTGATCCGGTCTTCCTGCGTTCGTCGGTCCATTGTTCCCCTCCAGGGGCATGTTAAAACGCAACGCGTTTTAACATGCCCCCAAGCCACACGCCGCGCGCACGGTATAGGCGCTCCCTGCAAAGGGCGCACTGAAAGCAACCCCGAGGTGTTGCGTGCGGCATGGGGGGATACCCCCCCTGCACCCCCCAAATGAATGTCCCCTGCGGAGAAGGCGTGTTCCACCTGCACGTTCAGCTTTTAAGGCGTTCGGATGGTCGGTCCGCGACGGCGGCAGCGGCCTACCGGTCGGCCTCTAAAATCACCGATGTCCGCACGGGCCAGTCATGGGACTATCGCCGGAAAAAGTATGTCCAAGCGCTTCCCTTGGTGCTTCCTGAAGGAGCCCCAATGGAGTTCGCAGACCGGGCCACGTTTTGGAACAAGGTCGAAGTCCACGCGAGGAGGCAAGACGCCCAGGTCGCCCGCGAGGTCGAAGTTGCCATCCCCCACGATCTGACACAGGATAACGAATCTTTGCTGGTCGAACGTTTTGCCAATTGGCTTTCCAAGACCTATCAAGTCGTGGTTGACGCCTGCATTCACCGGCTGCCCGGGAATCACCACGCCCATCTCCTGACCTCGACTTGCACCGTCGGGCCTAACGGCATCGGAAACAAGGTCAGGGCACTTGACTTGATTGCCACCAAAAAGGCAAACGCAACTGCGGAATCCCCCGTCGAGCTGATCCGTTCCATGTGGGAAGACCTGGCAAATGAGGCCCTAGAGGGCACTGGTCGCTGCGTGGATCGTCGAACATTGCTTGAACAAGGTATTGACCGGGCACCCCAACGGCACCAAGGGCCGGTCGCGACCGGCATGGCCCGCCGGGGTGTCACCCCCGATCGCACCCGCAAGCCTCACCAACAACCAGACCAGGAGGAGAGCCGTGGCCGAAAAGCCCATCGACCCCAACAGCCCCAACGACGTCAACAACGACAACCCGAACCCGCGGAATACCGGCGAAGTCGATGACTGGCCCGTATTCCCGGCACCCATGACGGACTGGGAGCTGAAAACCGCCCGAAACCTTCTGGAAACTGCCCGGAAGGCCAGGCTAAAGGACCCAGACTACCGACTGATCCGACCGGAAGACTTCCCCCTGGAACTGGAATCGCATTGGATCCGCCTGAGCCTAAGAAGACAGGCCGAGGTGGCCGCCAGGATCCTAAGGGTCTACGACCTGAACCAGGTGGACGAATTCGGGGAAATGAGAGCAGACCATCCCATCCGGCAAGCCTGGGCCTTTCCCCCGCCCTTGCCTCCCGGCCCCTTCGACCTAAGCGAGTTCGACACATACGGCGGCCCCAAGATCAGCCATTACCTGGAATCTATGATTGGCACCGACAAGGAGGAAGGGCCCCACGATGTTTGGGGCAAGATCCTGAGCGCTTCGGCCAGCGCCAACCCCTTCCCCCTGGAGGAGCAGGATCTATGGATGGTCCTGACGGGACGTGAAGGGCGAATCATGCTGCTGCTGGGGCCTACGAACCGCATTGCCCCTTACTTTGGAGGCGGATCCCCCTGTCCCATCCTTGTCCAAAAGCAGCCCAACTTCTTCACCGTTGCAGGAGAAGCTCAGTTCCTGGGCCACCTTCCCAACGCCCCCCGGCTGGCGGGTGGTGCTGAAACCATGGCCCGCCTAGCCATTTTCTGGCCAGCCGGGGAAAAACTGCAGAGCCCGGCGCGGAACAGTGGATGCGATTTGGATTGCTAGGCGATGCCATCACGCTGATGAGTTCGATGGTTCAGCGTGGCCTGTCGCAGGGGAAGCAAGCCAGCATAGGTATACATTCTCCGTGGGGGGTTAAAGGCAACATTCAGGTCGACAAAGGCGCCTGGAAAGGCTGAGAATGAGCTTTTCCGGTTGCGAGTACACCGATCCATCGCTGGACCAGCCAGGTATGAATGTTTGCTTTCGCCTCTGAGGATTATTGGATTTGAGCATCCACCTGAAACCAACGGACTTGCTTGAATGTGCCGCCTTCGATCGACGCCATACCCATCTGCCCACGCCATCAATCCCGTTGACGAACCATGCTTCAGACCCCAAACTACCGCTAACAGCACCCGCCACGCTGAGGCCGCAAGGCATGCGCACCCCGGTGGGTCACTCATCTGAGGGGCGGCCGTGAAGTTCACGAAGCCGCCCCTCACCCTTGATGGCCAGATCGCCCTGCTTAAGGCTAGGGGAATGGCAATCCAGGACGAGCCCAAGGCCAAGCACCACTTGGCCCACCTCAACTATTACCGGTTGCGAGCCTACTGGATGGGGATGGAAGGGCCGAAGACCTCGACGGGGGACCATTCATTTGCGGCAGGGGCCGACCTAAATCGGGCTTTGGACTTGTATGCCTTCGACAGGTCTCTCCGGTTGCTGGTCATGGACGCGGTTGAACAACTGGAAGTATCCGTCCGCACCCAATGGGCCTACCACTTTTCCAACGCACATGGCGCACACGCTTTTCTCGATCCATCCAAATTTCTGGATCCGATCGAGTATTCCTTTGGCATCACCGAGTTGGTGAAGGAAAACAAGCGCAGCAAAGAGACCTTCATCAAGCATTACCGGGACAACTACAATGAACCCGTACTGCCCCCCATATGGGCCATGTGCGAGGTTATGAGCCTAGGCCAGCTTTCACGATGGGTTTCCAACCTGAAGCATCGTACGGATCGCCAAGCCATTGCTGACACCTACGACATGGATGAACAGTTCCTTTGCTCGTTTCTGGGGCACCTATCCTATGTGCGGAACCTGTGCGCCCACCACGGGCGGCTTTGGAATCGCCAGTTCACCATAACCATGCGCATCCCGAGCAAACGCCCGGCGAGGGCCCTTGGCTGGTTCAACCCCCAGACAACGCGGCAGGTTTACAACACCCTGGCCATGCTGGCCATCATGCTGACTGCGATTGAGCCAAGTAGTGACTGGCCAAAGCGTATCCGAGGCCTCATGGACCGGTTCCCGAATGCCAGTGCCCATGCGATGGGATTCCCCAACAACTGGAAGACCTTCGCAATTTGGGCGCCCTGATGATGACTGAATTTGAGAGTTGACCTATGCCTACCTTGAACTGGCGCGGCAAAGACGCCGTCCTGAACCATCACCTGGATGTCCCGTACCACCTTCTGAAGTGCGACCCCGAACTCAGCGCCGGGTGCCCGGGGGGCGGCAATCTGATCGTGGAAGGGGACAACCTGCTGGCCCTGAAGGCCCTGCTGCCCTACTACAAGGGGCAGGTGAAGTGCATCTACATCGACCCGCCGTACAACACGGGGGATGAAAGCTGGGTGTACAACGACAACGTCAACAGCCCCGAGATGCGGGATTGGCTAGGAAAGGTGGTCGGAAAGGAAGCTGAAGACCTGAATCGCCATGACAAGTGGCTTTGCATGATGTGGCCGCGCCTTTTGCTTCTGAAGCAGTTTCTTCATCCCACTGAAGGCAGCATCTGGGTGTCCATCGACGACAATGAGGCTGCCAGCTTGCGCATGTTGATGGACGAAGTCTTTGGCCGTGGTCGCTTTGTGGCCTGCAACGCTTGGCAGAAGCGATATTCCCGAGAAAACCGCGAAGCCATTGGCGATGTTCACGAGTTCATCGTTACCTATGCCATGGATGTTGAAATTTTCAAAGCCCGTCGGAATAAGGTCGGGTTTACAGAAGACCAAGCCAAGATCTACCGCAATCCGAACAACGATCCCAAAGGGCGTTGGCGTTCAGTTCCCATGACAGCTCAAGGTTTTCGGCCAAACCAGATGTACGAACCCACCGCACCTGGCGGTGCCGTACACAAGCCGCCAAAAGGGCGCTGCTGGAGCATGATCGAACCGGAGTTCCGAAAACTTGAAGAGGAAGGGCGTATCTACTGGGGGCAGGACAACAATTCCCAGCCGAATGTGATCCGTTACCTAAGCGAGGTCGAAGGCGTGGTGCCATGGACCTGGTGGCCGCATGAAGAAGTCGGACACACGGATGAAGCCAAAAAGGAAATGCTGGCGATCTTCCCTGCCGAGGCTTCTTTCCCGACCCCGAAGCCTGTTCGGCTGCTTGAACGCATCCTTTCCATCGCAACGAAACCCGGTGATTTGGTGCTGGATTCCTTTGCTGGATCCGGCACGACCGCCCATGGGGTTATGAAGCTGAATGCGGATGATGGCGGCGAACGGCGCTTCATTCTGGTGGAAATGGATCCCGCCATCGCCCGGTATGTAACCGCAGAACGCGTGCGTCGCGTTGCTCGTGGCTACACCGACAACAAAGGGGAGACAGTTCCCGGCCTTGGCAGTGACTTCCGATACTGCACGCTCGGCGCGCCCCTGTTCCGTGGCAACGGCAGCTTGAACGAAGAACTGACTCGGGACACCTTGGCACGGCACCTGTATTTCACCGAATTCGGCGAGCCCACAACCGGCGCACCACCCGCTGAAGGAACCCTAGTGGGCACGTTCGGAGACACTGCACTGCATCTGCTGTGGGATGGGGAAGGGCCGGGCTTCTTCGATGCCCATGCCCTTCGAAAGCTTCCGGCCTGGGAAGGTGAATTCCTGGTCTACGGGGAGGGCTGTGCCATTCCCAAGAGCGTGTTACAGGAACGCCGGGTGACCTTCCGGCAGATCCCCTATCGGGTTCGGGGTTAGCCATGCGCCTGAAGGACTTCCAGCTTGATACCCTGACCGCCCTTGAGACCTACCTGAAGGACGCCCGTGCCGCCGGTTCGCGGGAGGCCTTCGAAAGGGATCCCGCGCGCGGCGCCTACATCGTTCCCAAGGAATGGCATGATGTCGGCTCTCGGCAGGATCCCCCATATGTCTGTCTGCGGGTTCCCACCGGGGGCGGGAAGACCTTGCTGGCCAGTCATGCGGTTGGACGTACCTTCCGCAGTTTCTTCGAAGCCGACCGGGGTTTCGTACTGTGGCTGGTGCCCAGCACGGAGGTGGTCAGCCAGACTCTAAAGGCCCTGCGGAACCCCCGCCATCCCTACCGACTGGGTCTTCAGGAAGGCCTGGGCAGTTCCGCGATCCAGGTAAAGTCCATGACGGAAGCCCTGTACCTGAACAGGGCCGAAGTGGAAGGGGAAACCATTGTCGTCGTCGGCACGGTGCAGGCGTGGCGGGTGGCCGCCAAGGAAGGACGCAAAGTCTACGAGGATTCGGGCCAGTTCCTGGACTTCCAGGACAGCCTAAACACCTTCGCCGCTGCGAACCCGGGCGTGCTTCATGTGAACGAAGCCGGGCGCCCCTTGACCAGTCTGGGCAACTTGATTGCCAGCCACCGCCCCCTGATGATCCTTGACGAGGCCCACAACACCCGCACCGATCTGAGTTTCAAATTCCTTAGGGGGCTGAATCCCCGCTGCATCATTGAATTCACGGCAACCCCCGATCGGGAACAACCCCCCAGTAATGTGCTGCATCAGGTCCGGGCCGTGGACGTCAAGAGGGAAGGCTTGATCAAGCTGCCCATCGAGGCCGAAAGCGCAGCCACCCCCGAAGCCGCCCTGCACCAGACCAAAATCAAGCGCGAAGCCCTGGAGGCCATGGCGAACCACGCCAAGGCTGAAGAAGGCCGTTATCTGAGGCCCATCGCGCTGATTCAGGCCGAACCGGATCGTCAGGATGCCCCGACGGCTTGGACCGTGGACAAGGTAAAAGCACACTTGGTGGGCCACCTAAACATTCCGGAGGATCAAATCAAGATCGCCACGGGCGATACGAAGGAACTGAAGGGACTGGACCTTTTCCAGCCGGGGCCGGTGCGCTACATCATCACCCAGAAGGCCTTGGCTGAAGGGTGGGACTGCAGCTTCGCCTACGTCCTGTGTTCGCTGGCGGTCGCCCACAGCGTCACCAGCGTCGAACAGATCCTGGGGCGAGTACTTCGTATGCCCCAGGCCAAGCCCTTCGCCATTCCCGAGCTCAATCGGGCCTACACAGTAGTTCGCAGCGACGCCTTTATGGAAACTATCCGCGAATTGCGGGAATGTCTGGTGAGCTTCCACGGCTTCAGCCAAGTGGAGGCGAACAAGGCCGTCCAGCCAGAAGGAACCCCTTTGTTGGATACCGAGGCCGACACCCTCGAATACCTTCAGGCCCTGGTGGTGCTGCCCGGCGTGCAGGTGCACCAGCTTCCGCCGCCACTTCAGTCGTTGGTCCGTCAGAACGACCAGGGGCAGGTGGAAGCCCCCCGCAATGTGGTGCGCGCCCACGCGTGCGCCTTTGCAAAGGCCACCAGCCAGCCAGGCGCCCTGGGCAGTGTGCTGGAATTGGAAACCGTTCGCGCTGAACGGGACGTGAAGATCCGCATCCCGTGGCTGATGTACGAAGGGGAACGTTTTTCTTCCCTTCACCTGAGTACCGATCCCTTGCCGGTGGACACAATCTCCGACGAGGAACTGGCGGAGCTGGTTTGGTCGCCGCAAGGCGTGGTCTATAAGGGCGTGATCGACGTCGACAAACATGGCCTGCCCACCCTTTCTGAAGGCATCCAGAACGAACAACCCCTTCCAATGGACACGCCGACATCCGAAACGGCCGGCCATCTGGCGTGGGACCTGGATGACGAACTTCATCGCGGGGCGGCCAACCTGGATGTTCGCCCAAAGGCTTCGCAGGCCTTCTGTCTTCGCGTAATTCAGGGGTTCTTGGACCAGAAGGTGCCCCTGGCAGAACTGGATCGTGGCCGCTATCGCCTGAAGGATGCGATCGACGATCTTTGGTCTGACCTGCGGTTGAAGCTGCGACGGGCCAAATTCAAAGGACTTCTGGACACTGCCGAATTCGCGGTGGATCCCGCCCAAGCCCACATTTTCGGCAACCCAGACTACTACCAGCCAACCCGGACATGTCAGGGACAGACCTTCAAGAGGCACTTGTTCCGGATTGTCGCGCACATGAACACCGACGAACTTGCCGTGGCACGCATCATCGATGCCCTGCCACAGGTGGACACGTGGGTACGGAACCTGGACAAGGACCGAACTGCCGCCTTCTGGCTACCTTACCCCCAGGACCAGGCATTCTTCCCGGATTTCGTTGTGCAGTTGACGAATGGAAAGGTTGCCGCCCTAGAGGTTAAGGGTGAGCACATCGACGAAACCCCCGAGGCGAAGGACAAGCGGGACGTCATTGAACTGTGGGGTCGCACCACGGGAGGCGTTGCGAAGTGGATTAGCGCGCCCGACCAGACGCGCGGTCCGGGCTTGAATCTTTTGGCAAATGAACTAGCGAAAGAATTTGCCTGATCGACGGCCACTCATAGCCCTTTGGGCCAAAGTCCCCACAACCGAAATGCCCCCCTTCTGGGAATCCATCTGGCTGGCCCCAGCCCCGGCCTTGCCGCGACCTCATGGAAGTGTGCCCAAGGCGTGCCCACGGCGAAAATTGGTCAAAAAGGGAAGGGGGATTTGAAGGCAAAAAGAAAGCCCTAAAATATTAGTTTTAGGGCTCTTCTTTGTTGGTCGGGGCGAGAGGATTCG
>MTLE01000006.1_pt2 | contig 14154 bp, 14 predicted proteins | sample 1982461 | NCBI WGS metagenome assembly MTLE01 (sample SAMN05712605, study PRJNA340218) | biofilm metagenome | isolation source: sample SPL anode biofilm adapted to -200 mV | place: USA | collected 2012-02-03
TTTATTCGAAGTCTTCAAAAAGTCAGTTTTTTCTAAAATCGGCCTGTATTACGTTAGAGATGTTTTTATCAGCTGTTTGTTTTCTTGTTGCAATGTTATTTGCTACAAAGTCTCCCCATCTCAGGAATAGATTTCTTAATCGATCAGGGTTACGCAATGCGCCAGCTTGATATGTCCGCAGCAATTTATCACTAATCTGGTGATTAAGCATATGCTCGATCTCATGAGGTCCAACTCCCAACTCAATACCTACTAAAGTAGCGACAGACCGTCTTAAATCGTGAACAGTAAATGGCTCTGAATCCGGCATATATTTCTGTCTGATGCGGGTAAGAGCGGTTGTTACGGCATCTTGATGAACATGTTTACCAAGTTTGCTAGGCGACTCGAAAACAAAAGGCGAAAGCTGAGATGTAATGGCTCGCTGCTCATCGATGATTGCCATTGTAAACGACGACAAAGTGACAAGATGAGGTCTGCCACTTTTTGTTTCTGGAATTGCCCACTTATCACCATCAATATCAATCCATCGCATAGTGACAGCTTCTCCTCGGCGAACGGCTGTCAGAATAATGAGCTTTAAAACGTTCATCATGCTGCCGGACAGAACAACCGTTCTGGCTACTCCTTTTCCTCCAGCGCTAATCGCACCGCCGCCTTGAGTTCCCTCTTCGATAGCAGTCCATAATCTTCTTAATTCATCAAGGCTTAACCATCTTTCTCTGGGATGGCTCGGTGTTGCGTTGTAAATCTTAGGTTCAAGCGCCAATACCGGGCTTAACTCAATTAATTGCCGCCGTGTTGCTTCCGCCATAAGCTGCTTCATTATCAGCATCGCTTTACGCAATCCTTCAAGCGTTACACTTTGTAGTTGCTGGTAGTGTTTATGTAGCATCGCCATGGTGATGTCGGAAACGCGTTTTTTCCCGAATACAGGAGAGATATGAGAGCGATAAATGTTGCGATAATCTTGAGCAGTTCTTGAACTAATTTCCGAGCGTATACCATCTCGTCTCTTTGAACGCTCTTTATGCGAGATCCATTCATTGAAAAGATCATCCAACAACAGCATATTTTCGTTATGCTCTTTTTTTGCAGCAATTGCGAATCGAGGATCTATGCCTTGTTTAACTAATGTTGCCGCATCTGCATGAGCAATCCTGGCTTGTGCAAGACTCATTGCAGGATAAGTACCGAGATTCATCTTTTTTTGCTTTTGTGCAATGTAGTAACGGTAAATCCAGCTTTTCGCTTTAGCGTCAGCTCTGACAACTAAATAAAGCCCTTTGTTTCCGCCACTGGAGACAGATACGTTGATTTGTGATTTGCCTTCAGGAAGGATTAGTGCAGCACATTCTCTATCGGTTTTTATCATCATTTCCGGGTACTTGCTCGGGTACTTAAAAAGCATTGTATAAGGTCGGAAATGATAGGACAACGTCGGACATCATTTTTTTGAGATATATCATAACTTGCTGATAGTTAATGATTTATTCGTATATTATCGGACATTATTGGATTAAGTGTCATGCAACCCGTAATGCGAAGGTCGTAGGTTCGATTCCTATTGCCGGCACCATTGAAATCATCAGTTTTTAAGTGATATTGACCCATTCATTCCCACGCATGACTCCTCGGTACAAACATGAACCTGATTTCGACCTGAGCGCTTTGCCAGGTAAAGAGCACTATCTGCAGCATTGATGGCAGGATCTAATTCTGAATCTGATGATGTAGCGATACCGATGCTTACGGTCACATGAATAGAGTGCCCCTGGATTCGAATCTCCCGGGATTCGATTTGTGCTCTGATCCGCTCAGCCCAGTTTCGGGTCTGCTGTAAATCACAATCGATTAAAACAACCACGAACTCTTCTCCGCCATAGCGAGTCACGATATCTCTATGCCGGACATGTGCTTTCAGAATGCTGGCAATTTCACGTAAAACATCATCGCCAGCAGGGTGGCCGTATTGATCATTTACTCTTTTGAAATGGTCAATATCTATTATCGCAATGCTCCATCGGGATGATGCATTTTTGGTGATTGAGCCTGTTTCACTTAACTCAGTCAATGCATAACGATTATACAATCCGGTTAATGCGTCATAAGTGGCATGCATGTATAGACGTTGCTGTAACCATTGGGAAGATATCAGCATCACACTAATACCTGTGCCCACCAGAGAAATACCTGAGGAAACCATGAGAATCAGGGAGTTCAGATTGTTTTCAAAAAGACTGACATTTCCTGCAAATTTCTGGATGGTTAAGGCTCTGAATAAGGTACAGGCGATGGTGAAAGAGAGCGATATGGCACACAGAAGACGACCGGTTTCAATGACCTTTCTATTTTTCAATGCCTCGAATATCGTCATGATGATGAGGCATATCAGGGTGTAAGCGGCAATATTGCTTCTTAATGTGATGTTATTAGGGTCTATATTTGTCAGCCATAGTAAAACCATCGAAACCACAACGGGGGTAAGTAGCACCAGATTATCTTTAGGTGTATGTCGATTTGTATATTGTCTGAATCCCAGCCAGAGCAGTGCATGAGCAATCAGTATCAGTCCATTGCCGAATGCCACACTAATCCATAGCGGGACGAAAAGGCGCAGCCACAAGAAAAGGAGCCCGGCTGTGGATGAGAATAATGCTGTAACCCAAGCCTTGGCTCCGGGGCAAACAAAACGGTCGTGGATGCTGAAACTTAAAGCGATGGAAAGGCAAAACCCTAAAACAACATCCATGAAGAGCATGGTCTGAGCATCGAAAACGATATGCAACTAATGGAGCTCCACTACAGATACATTCGGCTAGCATATATAACGGCAATTTATTAACAATACTTAAAGTAGGGTTTATTGATACAAAGTCCCCTTCATCTCCGGTTGCACAACCTTTTATCAGCTATTAACCTTATTTTAACAAGCGGCGTGACTTAATACTGACGGTCTTTTATCCCGGTGTATGTACCCGGTCGGATAGAGGGCTGTTAAGGAGTTTCCGGTATGGAACTACTTAATGTCTGGTGGATGTGGAGTGGTTTCGCGGTACTGGTTATCTTCATCTTTTTTATCGATCTGTTTGTTGGTGGTGGCAAACAGCACCGGGTTTCTTTCAAAGAGGCCGCAATCTGGTCGGTGATCTGGATTGTTGTTGCTTGCATCTTTAATACCGCTATCTGGGTATATCTTGATATCCATGCCGGACGGGAACTGGCTAATGAGAAAGCACTTGAGTTTTTCACCGGCTATCTGATTGAAAAAGCACTGGCAATTGATAATTTCTTTGTCTGGCTGATGTTGTTTAAATATTTTTCTATTCCGGCCGAATTACAACGACGGGTACTGTTATTCGGTGTTCTTGGTGCCATTGTGATGCGTACCGGGATGATATTTGCCGGTACCTGGCTGATATCACAGTTTCACTGGATCCTGTATGTTTTCGGCGGATTTCTGGTGATGACAGCGATCAAGATGATCTGGGCTGCCGATAAAGAACCGGATTGGGCCAATAATCCGCTGATATTATGGCTTCGGCATCATTTGAATATAACTCACAAGTTACATGATGAAAAATTCATTGTGATTCAGAAAGGGGTTCGTTATGTAACACCTTTGTTTTTAGTGCTGTTACTCGTTGAAGTTAGTGATCTTATTTTCGCTGTTGACAGTATTCCGGCTATCTTTGCGATTACTACTGATCCTTTTATTGTTCTCACATCAAATATCTTTGCCATCATGGGGTTACGGGCAATGTATTTTCTGCTGGCAGACTTTGCTGACCGGTTTGTCTTTCTTAAATATGGGCTGGCTGCGATTCTGTTATTTATTGGCTGTAAAATGTTACTGATGAATATCGTTAAAATTCCAATAATGCTATCGCTGGGAGTAGTAGCTGTGATTCTGGCTATCAGTGTGATTGCCAGTATTGTGCATAACCGTCGGCATAAGGATAACTAAATAGTACTTATATTTTTTGTCATTAAAATCCACTTCCCGCCATGCATGCAACCTTCATATAAAATGACGGGTAGTGTACTGATTCTGATAAAACCCAGTTTTTCATATAGTTTTACTGCATTAATATTTTCGGATGCGACGATGAGCGAGAGGGTATTACAGGCTGCCTGATGCGCCTGCTCTTCCGCGTGCCGGAGTAGCAGTGTTGCAATGCCTCTACCTCTGAACTCTTCAAAAGTTGCCACAGCGTTGATGTACCAGCTTCCGGGTACTTGTGCTTCCAGCTTGACTAAGGGATGCACTAATTCCGGGTATTCTGCAAGATTGCCCAAAAGATAGGGCGCGGGGAGTTTATAGGAAAGAATCATGCCGGCGACCTGATCATTTTCAACGCAGACTTTTGCATTTTTATAGCTAAAGTTGCCTTCCTCACGCCTTGCTCGTTCTGCACCGACAGCCAGCGGCAGTTCCCCTTCGGCAGCCATTGTTTTCCAGAAATACTCCGGTATGCCTTCGCCAGCCAGATTGATCAGATAAGCCAGCGCTTTGGCATCGTCTCTGGTTGCATCTCTGATGTTCATTATTTTCATCCTGTTAACTGATTTTAATGCCGGATATTGCCCACTCTTTGTATTTAAAACAGCGGTAAACAGGCTTTGGCTATTTCAGCCACATGCTGATGATCGGTTCCGCAACATCCTCCCAGTATGTTCAGGCTGGGGAGTTGTTTTTTGAGAGCTGCATATTGCTCTCCCAGTTCTTCCGGATTTCCCATATCCAGTTCAGCTGAGTCGTTTAATTCGGCATGACTTTTACATGAGGCATTGGCCCGGACGCCGCGAACCCGGATGAGGCTTTTATCATTGCCCGCAAAAAGATGTTCAAAATGGGTTGGATGAGCACAATTGATCATAAAATAACTGGCATAACCGGCTGTTATGTCATCGACCCGGTTAATTGCCACTGCCAATGTCTGTCCATCAGGCAGATTACCGTCTGTTTCCAGCGTAAAAGAGATTGCGACAGGTAATTCGGCCTGTCTGGCGGCCAGCACAATACCGGATGCTTCATCGGGGTAATTCATGGTTAACGCACAAACCATGTCTGCCTGAGTGCGGGCAAAGGTGTCGATCTGTTCCTGATGATAGTCTTGTGCGTCCTGCACTGACATCACACTGGTCGGAAGATAACCATCTCCCCGGGGGCCAATACAACCGCTAAGAATCATCGGCGAATGTTCAGATTCGTATTCCTGGCGGATTTCATCCATGATGGTGATGGCCATATGATTCACGGCCGCTAAGGTTGCCCGGTTATAACCGAGTGGATAGGCCCAATCCCGGTTGGCCCGCCAGGTTGCACTTTCAAATATAAAACCCGTTTTTAACTCATGTGCCAGTTTGGCATAAGCGCGGAAATAGTTGCGGAGAGTTTCTGTCCCGGCCGGACTGGTCAGCAGGTGGAACGCTGCAAAATCCGGGAGTTCGAGGCCATGATGAAATATCAGCGTTGTTTCAAGCCCGCCATCGGTGAGGTATAGATCACCCGCTAATTGCGGTAAGGCTGATCTGTATTTTGACATAGCGTTCACCTCAGTAAAGAGAGGTTACCATTGACAGGAATCAACATCATTACATTGATGTATTAAGTATATATGTTTGATGTGTTACGGGAGGGAAAACTTGACAAAAATAGTATGATATTTAACCTGCACTAATGCCGGTAGCCAGCATCAGGCAGGTTGAGACCCGGTATGACGGGTTAAATGCATTTGGCCGGTTTGGGCAGGCCGGCAATTTTGGTGGCCTGTTTGGCTGGCCCTTCCGGGAACAAACGATAGAGATAGCGGCTGTTTCCTTTATCTTCGCCCAGTTTCAGCGCCATGGCTTTTACCAGTGCACGAATAGCAGGGGAGGTCTTGTATTCGGCATAGAAATCGCGGACAAAATGGATCACTTCCCAGTGCGCTTCGCTCAGTGTGATCTGCTCACCGGCGGCGATCAGTTCCGCCAGTTCGGGGGTCCAGTCACTCATGTTTTTCAGGTAGCCATGCGTATCTGTTTCGATCTCTTTGTTGCCAAGAACCAACATCTATTTACTCCGGAAAAAAGATTTATCTGCGCTGTGGCTTTGTATCAGCGGGTTTAACAATCGGGATAGTTTCAGTATTTCAGTTGTCATGATACCGATATGCATCATTTCCTGCCGGATGAGACCGGCGCGCTGATCGGTATTGGCCACTGACTCAATGTAAAGTGCCGGCGATAACGATGCCAGCACCACCGGATGGGTATTATGTTTACCTGACAAGGCTGTGACTGATTCATCCAGTGCATCAAATAACGATTGGGCGTATTTAATCAGCTGTGTCTCGAATAGGGAACCATGCAATTCCTGATGAATACCGAGTGCAGAGACATAGGATAACAGACTATGGTTACGATATATCAGCGCAGCACATAAATTGGTATACCGCCGCTGCTGCTTCGGATCGGTCTGCATATTTATCCATGCCTGAGCCAGCGCACTGTCAGCATGATGGGCGGCGATCCGTTTCCGGCTAAATTGCTTGTCCTGCCCGGTGTTTTGCAAGGCAGAAATAACCGATTTCAGATATTCATAGTTGCAGCGGGTCGCCTTGGCCAGCAACTCCGGAATGCGCTGATATTGCCACTCCGGCCATAAGACGGTAACCGCACCGAACGAGAGTATACTGCCGAGCAGGGTATCGACAAAACGCGGCAGAATGATGCTTTTTTCTTCGACACCCAGCAGGCCGAACGCGGTCATGGCATATAAGGTAATGAAGATGACCGCTACGCTGTAATTACTTCTTAACTGGGCAAAAAACAGGACAGCGGCAATGGCCATCAGAATCAGCTGAACGCCGGGTTCCGGTGAAAACCATAGCAAAGGCAGACTGAGTAGCAGGCCGCTGCAGGTTCCGGCAATACGCTGATAAAGACGTCGGCGGGTTGCGGTATAGCTGGACTGGCAAACAAACAAGCACGTCAGTAATACCCAGAAACCCTGTTTTATATCAAATAGTTGCAGCAAACCATAAGCGGCGACCAGACACAGACTCATGCGGCAGGCGTGACGGAACAACGGCGATTTAAAACTGAACTGCAGTTTGATTTGTTGTAATACTAACGGTGCAGGGGGCACTGGCGTGTCTTTGCTTTCCGGTGACTGCATGCCTGCTGCGGAGAGCACGTCATTAACCGAATTGAGCAAAAGCACAATCTCGAGCAGGTTCTTTTGTAAGAAACGTAGCGCATTAACGGTATTCGCAGAAAACGGCGTTCTTTCATGACTGAATTGCAGCTGATCTCCTAGTGCCTGAATACCCCAGAGTAATCCCGGCGAAAGCTGGAAAGGATTGTTCAACAGGGTCGCGTAACCGAGTTGCTGCACGGCAACGCCGAGTTGCCGGAGTAATTCACGGAAACCGTCGAGCAGCAGATTGCTGTGCACATCGTCCTTCAATCGATTATAGAGGTAGTGACTGGATGTGATCCGCTCATGGATCTGTTCGGTAATCGTCTGCAGCGCTTTTAACTGCCGTAATTCCTGATCGGAAGGATCAGTCCGGCGAGCGATCATCTCCTGGCATAGGTTAATCGAGGCCATGCAGTCCACATTCAGAATAGCCAGTTTCTGATGAATACTCTGCTGTTCATCGGCATTGCTGGGAAACAGCCAGGCTTTCTGGGTGCAATAGCGGGCCAGCGAAAAGCAGGTCTGCGAAATTTGTTCACGTAATGGTTTATTGGGGGTTAACTGCAACCACCATAAAGAAATAAATCCATACCACAGGGCACCAGTACATAACCAGACTGGCTGAAACCAGATGGTCGGCGCCTGCGCTGCGCCCATCATGGAATATACCGCAACCAGCAGACTGCCGAAGCTAATGCTGCTGTAACGTTTACCCAGTCCACCCAGCATGACGAAGAAGAAGGTGGAAAATAAAAGCCCGGCCGCAAAGAACCAAGGGTAGGGGTACAGCAGTTGCACCGACAAAGTGGCGATCCAGAAACATGCTAGTGTCAGCAGTAATGATTTGACCCGTCCGGCAGGCGAATCATCAGGCTCGGCAATCGCTCCAGCCACAATGCCCAGCGACATGGCTACCGTTTCATGGATCATGCCGAGATAAAGTCCGGGCAGAAGCACGCCGGCCAGAGCACACGATACTTTTAAGGCGAAAAAGACATGCGTATCGGTGATAAAACGCTGTAAAAGTCGGGTAAACGCAAGCATGCTGGCTAAAGACCATTAAACAAGTATGTTATTTATAATAATCAAAACAGAAGCGGGCACAAAACAACAGTTTTATATGAGAATCTCTGGTGAATCAGCTTAATAACTGTTCAGTCAGGTTGTGCAAGCAGCCTTTCGTATTTACAACATTTACAAGCTTTAGTAATATGCGCCGCAACCACGGAGAGATGGCAGAGTGGTTAAATGCACCGGTCTTGAAAACCGGCAAGGGTTTGTAGCCCTTCTAGGGTTCGAATCCCTATCTCTCCGCCAGATACCACGGAAAAGCCCGCTGAATAAGCGGGCTTTTTTGTTTGTGTATTCGTTCGCTCCATACATCAGCCCATACCTTTTTCAGTCATAGCAGTATTCCAGGTGCTCCCTTCGTGATGAAAATTATTCATGTTACGAATCGTGAGTCTGTAAGTCTCTATTTTGCGTATCCAAAAACAACTTGTTGGTAAAATTTGAGCAAATTTAAGAGTAGCCTGGTGAAGGTCAGTGTTCAGTAAAGCAAGCCAGCAGCAGGAACCAGCGTTTCATTGCTGCGTCTTCGCCCGCAATCCGGCTTCGCCATAGGCGTTGCGAGGGTTCCATAGCATCCAGCCATCCGATCCGAAAGCCTCTGCGGCTTCGATCTGGGCACGGATCATGTCCGCCCCGAACAGGCGCCGGTCAAACGCATAATCGCGGAACGCCTGAAGCCACGGACGGAAGCGTATGGGTGGCAAACCGGTGCGCTTGACGGCATTGCGCAGCGATAATCTGACAATTTCCCCTGGCACGGCGACCGGATTGCGGTACCCAGGGATGCCGAACTGAAAGTTGGATGGGTAGAGCATGGGTGAAACGTAATCCAGATATTTGACCAAATCTTCCAAGCGCTGTCCGATAGCCGTGTCATCCCGATTCCAGAGCACATAGCCAAAAATGTCGGCTGCCACAAAGACATTATAGGGTGCCAGGCGACGGCGCGCTTCGGACAGGAAACCGCTGATGGTGGCGACACGGTTGGTCTGGGTGGGCAGCTCTGCGAATACGAGGCCGGGTGCATCGGGAAAACGCAGATAGTCGAACTGGATCTCGTCGAAGCCGAGGCGCGCGGCCTCCTCGGCCACGTCGAGAACGTAGTCCCGCACCTCGCCGCGAAATGGGTCGATCCACGCCAGTCCCTCCCGATCGACGTAGATCTGACCGTTCCTGTCTCGCACCGCCCATTCCGGATGGGTACGCGCTAGGGGGTCGTCCTTGAAGGCGACCACGCGAGCTATCAGGTAGACGCCGCCTGCGTGCAACTGGGCAATCAGGGTGGGCATGTCGCGCACGGTTATCACCTTCTGAGCGCCGCTGTCCGCCGCCAGCGCCACGGCACTGCGATAGGGAATGCGGCCGCGGTCCCCCTTAACATCGATCACCAGAGCGTTCAGTTCGGTCGTGGCAATGAGTTTGAGCGCGGATTCACGCAGAGCCTTGTCGCCGATACCGTAGAACGACAGGTATAGCGCCTTCGGTCGAAAAGGCGTCAGCCGGATGGTCTCATTTCGTGCAATGGGATTGGTGTCCTGCACATGCGTCCGCAAATAACCCGGCGCCCGCGCCGCGACCCACGTTGCCGGTGCCGGCAATGCCAGCCGGCCCTGCCCATCGGCGGCCTCGACGCGACCTTCCGCGGTCACCAGCGCGCCCGCGATGGGTCGCCCATCTACTGCATTCACCACGGAGACGGTCGCGATCGACGCCTCCAGGGCCGAAATCCGGAACAAGGCGAGGAAGATCAGAACAAAGCGGCTAGCCGTATTCATTTCGCGTCCGCTTCATGAAGGATGACGGCAAATGCCTTCGCCCCGACGGCGTCGGTGATCAGGTAACGCGGCAGGGCCATGGGGTCGTCGCCCTCGCGCACCGGCCGGTGCTCCAGCGTAAAAGCCGCGACATAGCCGGCCTTCCGGGCATGCGCTTCGAGCTCGTGGTCCACCAGGCCGAAGGGCCAAGCGAGCAGATCGACCTGAGCTCTCGCTTTCCGTTCCAAGACCGCCTTCGAGCGGACCAGCTGGTCATCGACGAAGCGCGCGTAGGCGGCAGGATCGAGCCTTTGCCGCTCGCGGAGGAAATTCGGGTGCCAGTACGAGTGGGATCCGATGTCGAAATAACCGCTCCGCTTGAGTTCGTCGATTTCATGCCAGGTCATCGCATAGCTCGCATTGGAGATTGCCGAAGGGTAGATGAATACCGTCACCGGAATACGCGCACGCATGGTGATCGGCGCCATCGCCCGGTAAACCGACTCGTGGCCGTCATCGGCAGTGATGACAATCGACTTGACGGGTGGAGGCGGCGCTAGGCCAAGGAGATGATCGACGAGGCGCTTGAGCGGGATTACCTGATAGCCATTTCTATCGATCTGATCGAGCTGTTGCTGAAAAACGGCGGCACGAACCGTCATGCTGTCCTCGGCGGTCTGCGCAAACCGGTGGTAGACTAGGATTGGCGTTTGCCAGGCAAGGGCGGTTAGCGCAAGTAGCATTCCAACCGTTCCGCATGTCAGCTTCACAAAGGATCGAATGGTATTCATACGCCCTGTCGAATATCAGCAAAGGCTATTATTTTTCAGTATAGCAGTCAAAAAGTGATGTCTTGATATATGGCAGTGCCACGCAAAAAGACAAATTTGATTTCACTCTTGTCATCTATGAGTAGTTTTCAGCGATATCCGATGCCATGGCCTTGCTTGAGAGGAAATAAAAGCGATTGTTGGTGGTAAAATGGAATGGGGCATAAATGATTCAGGCAGTCATGTTTGAATCGAAGATGGACATTTCCGAGTTAAACCATTAGCTCTAATTAGTAAGTGTCGAATTAAAATTTCTATGAGTAACTTCTCGAATGATGGGTGTCGATTTTCAGCGTCCCAGTGAGCGAAGCGAACAAATTGATGCGATTGCTCGTGAATACCACCCAGCAAAACAAAGCATACTCCGTGTAAAGGCAAGACAGCTATAATCCTGAGTGTAAATGCAGCTCAAAACCAATTGGCTTGACAGTTTGCTATGTGCTAGGAGCAGATGTTGGTCTACACGCAAAATTAAGCCCACGTGTTCTGACGAAAAAGTGGACTGTACATATTACAAAGCGCTTCAATTACTGATGAAAAATAACACTTTCACCGAGGGGCACTTTATTAATTCTATATTGATTTGCAGGGTGCCCACTGTCTGGGTAGCCCAGAGAAATTCCGAACAATAATTTCAATGACGGGTCTATATCCAATTCTTTGCGAATGGTTTCGCCATAAAAGCCCAACATAGTCTGTGGAACGCCGCCTAAGCCGTGAGCGGTTAGAGACAGCAGAAGCGTCTGAGCGTACATACCTATATCACCAGCTACCCGAACGTTATCACCCACTTCTGGCATAAAAAGCAGCGCAACATGGGGTGCGCCAAAGAATTCCAAATTACGTCGTGAAGCATCGCGACGCTGATCATAATCTTCGCGTTTAACGCCGATGGCCTGATAATAGGCTGCGCCTTGTGCTCTATAACGTTCGCGGTAAACGCTAGGGAAATCATTCATGCCAAAGCTGAAGTCTGGCGTCAACTGTCCTGCGTCATCTGCCGCGAGAATGACCTTGCTCAGTGCATCCCTTTTTAAACCTGAGACAATATGCGTTTGCCAGGGCTGAGTATTACAGTTTGAAGGCGAGCGCTGTGCATCCTCCAACACAGAACGGAGAATATCTTCTGGAACCGGTTGAGGAAGAAAATTACGCACTGAATGACGTTCACGCACGACATCCCGAAAAAGCATTGATTCAGACATTGTGTACCTCTTTTAAAAAGTCAGGCAAACGATCGGAAAGATTGCCAAGCCTCACGTCCTGCTGCCGCGAGTAGTTGCCATTAATGGCTTTGAAGTTCCCTGCGCATCTGGCGGATGTTTGCAGTTTTGTGACACGCTTATTCATATTTAAAATCTGTAGAAAATTACACAATGCAAATTTACCACTTACAAAATGGAATAGAATAATCAAAAATGACAACATAATAACCAAATATGGAAAGAGTAATGGATTTCAATGCAGCCAAATTGTTCATCGCGGTAGTGAATGCCGGTAGTTTTTCCGCTGCAAGTAACAGAACAGCGGTTCCGATAGCTACTTTAAGTCGTAAAATTAATGAGTTAGAGCAGGAATTGAATGTTCAACTCTTGGAGCGCTCGCGGCAAGGGGTTAAACCCACCTACAAAGGGCAACAATTCTTTGAACAGGCGCGTCTGGGTGTTGAGTTACTGGAGGATGCGCATAAATCCGTCACTTCTGCCCACTCACTACAGGGCAAATTGCGCCTGTCTATCCCACCGAATTTTTCATTATGGTGGGATTTATTGATTGAGTTTCAGCAACGTTATCCTGATATAAAAGTATTTTGTCATTCGAGCGAAAGAGTTGTCGATTTGTTTGAGGATGGTGTCGACGTGGCACTCAGACTGAACAATGTAAAGAATGATGATGTGATTGCCAAACCTTTAATGAATGTGAAAACCATGTTTGTCGCAAGCCCTATATTATTAGAGCGTTATGGTACACCAACGTCGCTGACTGAAATGGTTCAGCTTCCTATTGCTGCCTGGGAAGGTTTAAATCAGGATTCATTTGAATGGAGTTCTGGCACGGAAAAAGTCAAATACGAACCCTTATTTTCCTCTAATAATACACAGGCAGTCATCCATTATACCCTAAATGGTATGTGTGTTTCGCAGCTAGCGGATTTCTCTGTCAAACCATGGCTAGAAAGTGGCGAGTTAATTCAGCTTTTACCCGACACAACCAACCAATCTTTCCCGCTATTTCTTGTATATGCGCGTTATAAGCATCCCTCAACACTTGTGCGAGCTTATCTGGATTTTTGTTCTGAATGGATAGGAAAGTTGAAGTAATCATACTTGCAATGACAACCAGATTCTCGTGCAGCATTGTCTGTCATGCCAGCTCGGGGAACCGACCGACTTAACGTAAGAGATTTTTTGTTTTCTAAGTGAAGATTTAAGAGAAAAATTACCTCCACTGATTATAAACATGACCTGTTTTTAGTCGCTTCGTAAGCAAATGGTAGCCCAAAGCTCCAAAGAATAGTCCTTCTGGAGCTTTGAGTAATCATAGAATCGCTAGTGCCCTATCATTATCTTAAAAAAGGAAGCGGTCCGATATAGTCCATCTTTCCGATCTCAACACCTTTGTGACGAAGGATCGCATATGCCGTCACCATGTGAAAATAGAAATTCGGGATTCCATGTTGGTAGAAATAATCCTTTCCAATAAAAGCTCCGGCCCAACCAGGGGGAGCCACTATTCTTTCTTCCCAGCCTAAGAAGTCGCTCTGTTTCATTGATGTGGCATAGTCGATGGTTTTTTCAATGCGAGCTTTGAGTTCTGGGATCGTTTTTTCAGTATCCTCAAAAAAAGGAGCTTGTTTACCAGTCAAAACGGAGGTAACAAGTTTTACCATATCACACGCCATCTGCACTTGGCTTGTGAGCGGGAGCATATCTTGTGAAAGACGAGAATTCAGGAGAATTTCTGACTTAAATTTATTCTTCTCAGCGTGCTTTTGTGCTTTATCGAGAAGAAGTGAAAGATTGCGGAGCATTTTTGTGAACTGCGTGATCTGTGCATACATAATAAAGATCCTTTTGTTTGTAGTGATTTGATGGATATAAGAGGTTACTTTTCAGGGAAAATAAACATCAGGTTCATTCGCAAACCTCAGCTGGCAGATCCCCGGTTATCATCGCTGGCAGTCTAATAACGCCCCCCGGTACCCATCTGAATGAGTTATCCACCTACCGATAAATTTTAACCATCGAAAAATGGGATGGAATCACCAAAAATAGATAGATAATTCTCAATAATGGAAATAATGGAAATA
>MTLE01001589.1_pt2 | contig 14147 bp, 7 predicted proteins | sample 1982461 | NCBI WGS metagenome assembly MTLE01 (sample SAMN05712605, study PRJNA340218) | biofilm metagenome | isolation source: sample SPL anode biofilm adapted to -200 mV | place: USA | collected 2012-02-03
TTCGGGCTTCCAGCCCTCGCTTTCATGCCGGTTTTTCTGTTGTCTATTTTGATGTGATAAAGAGATATGTTGGATTAAGGGATTTTTAGAGTGTTAAACATAGGGTGAACCGCGTAAATCCTAAAGAATATAATACTACCTCACCCCATAGAATACAATATAATGACAATTGAGGGTAGGATAGATCTTCTCAAACAAAAAATCATCAGTGATGATTTTTTAAAGGGGAGGGGGCTTGGAAATGAAATTCCTTTCTGGATATTCGATTATCCTCCTGAAAATGAACTTTTTATCCGAAATTCAATAAAAAAAATTGAAGAAATTTTATCAGGTAATTCTATTGATTTTGTAGATATCGATCTCTATGAATTATGCCTTGAAATCATTGAAGGCAAAATCAAATCTGAGAAAGTTATTGAATTTGAAGACAGAAAAGGTTCTGATGAATTACTAAAAAAATTAAAGATCATGTTGAAATCCGATACTATAAAACAATTAATTAAAGAGAAAATTGATTCTTCAGGGGATGTAAGAGTAGTTTTGTTAACTGGTGTCGGAAAGGCATGGCCTCTTATCCGCTCTCATTCGATTCTTAATAATCTGCAGCCCGTAATGGGAAATATTCCTCTTATAGCCTTCTATCCGGGTGAATATGATAACACTGCACTGAGTCTTTTTGGAAAGTTTAAAGATGCAAATTATTACCGTGCATTTAGGATGATAAATGAGGTTGGAGCTTGATTATGATGGATACTAAAATTGAGAATTTATTCTATAATAACATTAAAAGAGAGATCAACGGTGTTATTAAAGTAGATCAGGATGACGATAAAAATGTTTATACTGAGCTTGATGAGTATGTGGTAACAAAAGAGTCATTAAAATATATTGACACGTTTTTTGACAGATATCAAAAAGCCCTTGATACGCCTACCGATAAGATAGGTACCTGGATCTCCGGTGATTTTGGCTCAGGTAAATCTCATTTTTTAAAGATCATCTCATATCTGCTTGAAAACAGAAGGGTAGGCAATAAAACAGCGCTTGAATTTTTCGAAGATAAGATCTCAGACCCTGCAATACTGACCACAATTGAAAAGTCAGTGAATACCGGAACAAAAGATGTAATTTTATTCAACATTGATGTAAAATCCGGAGAGACTTCTGAAAGGATAGTGGATATTCTAATGAGAGTCTTCAATGAAAAGAGAGGATATTTCGGGGATGTATTCTGGATCGCGGAACTGGAAGAGAATCTCGAAGATCAGGGCATGTTTAATTCCTTCAAAGAAGCGTTTTTAAAAATCAATGGTAACAGATGGGAAGATACACGTGATCGTTATTCTTTTGAACAGGACGATATCGTTGAAGCTCTCTCTAAATGTGGTTTTCAAAGTAGGGAAGCATGTGAGAGATTGTTTGAATCCGATGGTAAAAATTACATATTAACTCCTGAAAAGTTTGGAAAGGCCGTTAAAAAATATTGCGAAGCCAAAGGCAGTGATCATCAGGTTATCTTTCTGATCGATGAAATTGGACAATACATCGGTGACAAACATGATCTTATGCTGAATCTTCAGACTGTTGCTGAGGAACTCGGGACAATATTGAAAGGAAAGGCATGGATAATCGTCACATCCCAGGCAGATATTGAGACTGCCCTCAAAGGAGTAAAAGTGAAGGAGAAGGGTTTCTCCACGATTCAGGCACGTTTTGATACCAGGGTCAGCCTTTCCAGTGCAAATGTCGATGAGGTAATAAAAAAGAGGATTCTTAAAAAGAAAGATGAGTATACTGAGATGCTTTCTCTTTTTTATGAAGAGAAGAAAATTGTTCTTAAAAACCTGATCTCATTTTCGCAGGGTAGTGCAGAGATGAAGAACTACCGCGATTCTGAAGATTTTGTCTCGGTATATCCCTTTGTTCCATACCAGTTCAATGTCCTGCAAAAGGTGTTTGAAAAGATCCGCACAACTGGGTTTACAGGCAAACATCTTGCAAAAGGCGAGCGTTCGATGCTTAATGCATATAAGGAATCGGGTGAGAAGTACGGGGATTTTAAGGTCGGGGCGCTTGTTCCTTTTCACTCGTTTTATGATACTATCGAGAGTTTTTTAGATCCGGTTATCATAAGAACCATCAGCCAGGCGGGTTCAAATGACAACCTTGAGGATTTCGACTGCCTTATTCTAAAAACCCTCTTTATGATCAGGCATGTGAAGGAAATACAGCCGACTCTTGACAATATTGTTGTGCTTTCCCTTACAAGCGTTGATGAAGACAAATTAAGGCTAAAGGAGTGTGTTGTCGCTTCTTTAAACAGACTTGAAAAGGAGACGCTGATCAGCAAATCAGGAGACACATTTTATTTCCTCACAAATGAGGAGCAGGAAATAAACAGGGAGATAAAAAATATCGATGTTGAACGGCACAAAATCATTCAGGAGATCTATGAGAAGGTGTTTAATTCCAATGACATATGTCTGAAGTCATATGGAGAATATAAGTTCAACAAGTCGGTTGATGATAAATTAACCACATCTCCTGATGCAGATCTTACTATTAAATTTTTATCTGAATTATCAGATGATTATTCCCGGGGCAGCGGTCAGCAATCTTTTGCGGGTCAAAATCTCAGCAATAGTGAATACAAGGATACTCTTCTATTTGTTTTTCCTGAGAACAGTCTGTTTATAGAACAGATCACAGCATATCTTCAGATAGATCTCTACCTGAAACAGAAGAGTTCAAACCGGAATGATGAACTGATACAGAAAGTAATAATGGAAAAAGGTCAGGAGTCTGCCAAACTTAAGGATCTATCAGTTTCGGAGATCTGTGAAGGGGTCAAGAATTCAAGGGTTTTCATCGACGGTGTGGAAGTTGTTATCGCTTCAGGAACTCCCAAGGAGAGGGTAAAGGAAGGGTATGAGAGACTTGTTAAGAATGTATATAGCAAGTCAGATTATGTTACAAAGGATTATGAGTCTGAAAATGACATTATCAGGCTTTTAAGATCCGATGACCTGGAAAAATTTGGTGTCGGGAAATCTGAGACTAATAATAATGCTCTCAATGAGATGCTGAGTTATATCAGCATTAAGGATGAGAAAAAATTTACCGTCGTTTTGAGTGAGCTTAGAAATCATTTTATGAAAAAGCCGTATGGGTGGAAGAGTAATACTATTTCCGGGCTTGTTGCGACACTTTTCATGAGTGAGGATATCAAACTCAGATATCAGAAAACATATCTTTTATCTGATCCTGAAGGGATCACAAAATATCTTACAAGAAAGGAGAACTATGATAAAGTAATCATTGAGATCAGGAAGAAAACCGGCATTGAGATAATCAACAATGTAAAGACGGTTTTAAGAGACCTCTATGATAAAAATTGCCTTTCTGAAAAGGAGACTGATCTCTTTGAAAGGACCCTGGATATTTTGGAGTCAGAAAAAAGAAGACTTGCAACTTTGTCTGCTAAGTATTCTGAGGAGGCGAGGTATCCTGGAAAAACAGCGATCGATAATTACAGCAGACTCTTACAAGAGATCTCAGGGATCTCTGATCCGTCCGCTTTCCTGAAGATGGTTTCAGATAAAAAGGATGACCTTTCCAGGCTTCATAAAGAGGCGCAGCCTTCACTGCTGTTCTTCGATGGTGCACAATATACTATTTTCAAAAGAATTCTTGGAAAAATTGGGAATTACAAAAGAAATGAACAATTCCTGAATGATGAGGCTAAGAGGAGTCTTTTAGAAATTGAAGAGATCATCTCGTCTGCTGAACCCTATTCAGAGATAAAGAAATTCCCTCAGCTTGAAGGAAAGATCGAGTCATCTCTTGCAGCATCTGAAACAGCCTTGCGTAATGAACACAATGATAAAGCCGAGTCATTTAAAAAGAGATTGTACACGGAATTTAGTTCCGGGAACAATTATGATGGGTATGTTAGAGAGTGTGTTATAGAAACCTTCGATCGTTCTAAAAAACTGGTTGATACGTCAGATGACTGTTCGTATATTAAACTGCAGACAGGAAATCTTTCCAACATGTATGTCAAAGTCTGCCGGCAGATCGAAGAAAAAATAAAACCAAAACAGGAAACTGAAAACAAAAAAGGGGAAATACCTGAACCAGTTATTTCTCTGAAGGTCATTGATAAAAGCTCCTTTTTCGAGACAAAAAATACGATCGAGAATGAAGATGATCTGGATGAGTATCTAAGAGGTATTAAGGATAAATTAATGGAAATTTTGAAGAATAAGAAAATTCAGGTGGTATAATATGGATAAAGCAAAGGTTTTGGATTTTTCGAATTCACTTCGGAACGATCTTTTGAAAGAGACAAAGAAACGTGCTGCTCATTATGGCATTTTACCCAATAAGATCTCCGAGGTAGAGAAGGAGTTTGAAGATTCTGTCATAATCGGCGGGAAAGTCTATAATAAAAATATAAAGGAGCCAAGAGAGGTTCTTGTAAAAAATATTAAAGATAAAGGATATGAGAGGGTCGTTGAGGAGATAACCTATACCTGGTTCAACAGGTTTGTTGCTCTCAAATACATGGAAGCTAACGGCTATATGCCTGTAAAGGTTTTTTCTTCCGGACAGGTAGGTAAGAATGAGCCTGATATTTTGACGAACGCCCTTGATCTTGGATTTTTAAAGACCAACAGGGAATATATTCTTGATCTTAAATCCGAAGGCAAAGATGAGGAGCTTTACAAATATCTTATTCTGAAGCTTTGCAATTTTCTGCATGAGACGATGCCTTTTATGTTTGAGGTTATCGAGGATTACACCGAGCTGTTATTTCCGGAGCGTCTTCTTCACACCGATTCACTTCTTGGAGATCTGAATGATATGATCATTGAGGATGACTGGAAGGAGACGGAGATAATCGGCTGGATATACCAGGATTATATTTCGGAGAAGAAAGATCTGCTGATGAAGGCAAAGAAGGCGTATTCAGCAGATCAGATTCCGGCTGTAACCCAGCTTTTTACACCAAAATGGATTGTTCAGTATCTGGTTGAGAATTCTCTCGGGCGCCTCTGGATGTTGAACCGGCCGAATTCCCGCCTTTATGAGAGAATGGATTACTACATTATGCCTGAGGAGAAGGAGACCGATTTTCTCAGGATCGATTCACCTGAAGAGATCAGGTTCTGCGATCCTGCCTGCGGTTCGGGCCATATTCTTGTCTATGCCTTTGATCTTTTGTATGCCATATATGAAGAGGAAGGCTATGTGGAATCTGAGATCCCTGAGATGATTCTTAGGAACAATCTCTTTGGAGTTGAGATCGACCGGCGTGCAGGTTCACTTGCGGCTTTTGCGCTTGTTATGAAGGCAAGAAAGAAGAACAGAAAATTCTTTAAAAATCCTGTTCAGCCTAACATCTGCGTTCTTGAAAATGTCTCATTTGACGACGGGGAGCTTGAAAGATATATGGCAAAGGTTGGAACTGATCTCTTTTCGTCAGAGCTAAAAGAGACTATCCTTCAGTTCTCTGAGGCAGACAATTTTGGTTCTCTTATCCGGCCATCCTCAACAGACCTTTCAGATCTCCGCCGGATGCTTGATCAGAAGAATCTCTCTTCAGATCTTGTACTTTTTGAAACCCACGAGAAAGTCAAAAAGGCACTTAAACAGGCTGATTACCTGAGTCCCGGGTATCATGTGGTTGTTGCAAATCCCCCGTATATGGGCAATAAGGGACTTAATGAAGATCTTAAAAAGTTTGCAAAGGACTATTATCCGGACAGCAAATCCGATCTCTTTGCAATGTTTATTGAACGCAATCTTGATCTTACCCTGAAAAAAGGTCTGGTTGCGATGATTACGATGCAGAGCTGGATGTTCTTATCCTCTTTTGAAAAACTTCGTGCGAATATTCTGGATAATGAAACCATACTTACAATGGCACATCTTGGTCCAAGAGCTTTTGACAGCATAGGCGGCGAAGTTGTTTCAACAACGGCATTTGTTATTGAGAATGCCCAAAATCCTGAATATAGAGGTGCATATATCCGCCTTGTTGACGGCAGGAGCGAAGCAGAGAAGCAAGCATGCCTTCGTGAGGCAGTTGTTCAGTCAGCCGGTCTTTTGGGTCTGCAGAAGGAGGCGTAATGTCTCTCCCACTCTCCTCTATGATAAAAATGCCGGAAGGTAAAACGCTTGAATTCAAACGTGACCTTTCCTCACCAAAAAATGTCTTAAAGACAATAATAGCGTTTGCAAACACTGCCGGAGGAAGGATTTTCATCGGTGTTGAGGATGAAGCGCGTAACATTTTGGGAATCACAAATCCGTTTGATGAGGAGGAGAGGCTTTGCAGTCTCATTGCTGATAATATTGCACCAAAACTTATCCCTAATGTTGAACTGGTGTCTTTTGGTGATAAAACGCTTCTTGCAGTTGAAGTGTATCCAAGTGGAAGGCGACCTCACTTTATGAAGAATGAAGGTCCTGATGACGGGGTATATGTCAGGCTCGGGTCAACCAACCGTAAGGCAGATAATGAGCTTATCGAAGAGTTACAGCGGAGTGCTTTTGGTGTTTCATTCGATGAGATGCCGATGCCTGATCTCTCTTTGGATAATCTTGATATCGGGTTTGCAAAGAAGGACTTTGAGGGAGTCAGAAAATTAAATGAAGAAGAGCTTCTGACTCTTAAATTTCTGGTTCCTGTCCAGGGAAAACTGGTCCCGACTACTGGTGCCATGCTTCTTTATGGAAAAAACAGGAATTTCTATTTTCCAGATGCCTGGGTCCAGTGCGGACGGTTTATAGGAAAGGATAAGGCGGACATCTTTGATCATACGGATATTCATGAACCTCTTTCTAAATCAGTTGAGGATGTTATGCTCTTTTTGAAGAAACATGCATTTAAGGGAGCTGATTTTTCTAATATTAAACGTAAGGATGTCTGGAGTATTCCCTTAACAATTCTTCGTGAAGCTGTGATTAACGCTATAGTTCATGCAGATTATTCACAGAAAGGGGCACCAATAAGGGTTTCTTTTTTTGATGACAGAATTGAGATTGAAAACCCCGGAATTCTTCTACCCGGAATGACAGTTGAGGATGTTAAGCAGGGTGTATCAAGGATAAGAAACCGTGTGATTGCCAGGGTTTTTAGTGAACTTGATTTAATTGAGCAGTGGGGCAGCGGATTTCGCAGGATATTAAAGGAGGCTGACAAACTGGGGCTTCCTGAGCCTGAGATTATAGAGATAGGAATGCGGATTCGTGTGACTGTTTATCTTGCTGAAAATATAGAGGTAAAGTCCTCCGGCAAAGTAACCGAACAAGTAACCGAACAAGTAACCGAACAAGTAACTCCGCAGGTAAAACGCCTTCTCTCATGTCTAAAGGAAAAACCCCTCAGTGTAAAGGAGGCAATGGAAGTTCTCGGGCTTAATCACCGGCCTACTTTTGTATATGACTACTTAAAACCTGCAACCGATGACGGATTTGTTGAGATGACACAGCCTGATTCACCAAAAAGCCCGACACAGAAGTACAGACTGACAAAAAAAGGAAAGGCACTTCTTTTAAAATCAGATGGAGAAACCAGCCATGACACCTGAAAATAAAACAATATCTGAATCAAAATCCAATAATCCCGTCCCGAACTTCTACCGGGCATCCGCCGCCGACTTAAAAAAGATTCCCGGGAGTCCGATTGCATATTGGACGAGTGATAGATTATGTAATATCTTTTACTCATGGGCACGTTTGGGTAATTTAACTGAATGTGCCGCAGGAATTTCATCAGGAGATAATGACAAATATTTGAAGTTATGGTTTGAGGTTAATTATGACGAAATTGCAAAAAATATTTCTTCATGCGAAAATTTTGAAGAAAGAAAATGCAAGTATGCAACCTGTAACAAAGGTGGAGTTCATCAAAAGTGGTATGGAAACAATGAATATGTTACATTGTGGTCAAAAGCAGATGAATTTCACAGGAATGGAGCTACATACAGGCATCTACTTTTCAAAGAAGGGATGACATGGTCAGCAATCACTTCTGGCGCATTTAGTTCACGATACTATCCAGCTGGTTCTATATTTGATCATGCGTCTCCAAGTTTGTTTGCAAAATCTCAGGATCTATTAAAATACTATATTGGTTTATCTAACTCCAAAATTTGTAGTACTATCTTAAGGATCATAAATCCAACAATAAATACTGGTGCTGATTCATTAAGAAAGGTTCCAGTAGATAATACATACTCCGGGCTTTCGACCATAATAGATAATGTATCAAAATTAATCGTCATCGCAAAAACCGACTGGGACTCCTACGAAACCTCATGGGATTTCACCACCCTGCCTCTCCTCTCCCCGGAATACAAATCACCGACAATAAAAGAATCATACACAAAACTCCGCACACACTGGCAGGAGATGACCGATGAGATGCAGAGCCTTGAAGAGGAGAACAACAGGATCTTCAGCGGGGCATACGGACTTGAGGATGAACTGACTCCGGATGTTCCTTTGTCTGAGATTACGCTTACATGCAACCCGCATTACCGGTATAACAAGAATAAGACCGAAGAAGAACTTGAGACGCTGCTTCTGACTGATACAATGAAGGAGTTCATTTCATACGCGGTCGGCTGTATGTTCGGAAGATACTCGCTTGACAAACCCGGGCTTATCCTTGCAAACCAGGGAGACCATGTCAAGGATTATCTTGAGCAGGTTCCAAATCCATCATTCATGCCGGACGATGACAACATAATTCCTATCCTCGATGATGAGTACTTCACCGATGATATCGTATCGAGATTCAAGGACTTCCTGAAGGTCACATTCGGAAAGGAAACTCTCTCAGCAAATCTTGATTTTATTGCAAAGGCGTTATCCGACAGGAGCACAGGGCCACCCGAGCAGGTCATCAGAAATTATTTCATCCGTGATTTTTACAAAGATCATCTGCAGACATACAAAAAGCGGCCGATATACTGGATGTTCTCATCCGGAAAGGATCAGGGATTCAATGCACTCATCTACATGCACAGGTATGAGAAATCAACACTCGCAAAGATGAGAACCGATTATCTCCTCGAACTTGAATCAAAACTCGATGCCGAGATTGGAATGCTCTCAAAAGATATAGTAAAGAACAAGGCCAGGATCACAAAAGTCAAAAGTCAGATCGAAGAGATCCGGAAATATGACGAGCTCTTAAACAACAAAGCTCTCTCGATGATCGGGATAGACCTTGATGACGGAGTTGTAGTTAACTACGCGAAATTCGAAGATCTGGTGAAGGGGATATGAATCTTTCATATTTAAATGAACACAGATCAAAAACTCCGGTAATGAGGGAGAGAGTATGCCGATATTAAGCCTTGAGAAGACGACCGCTGCAATACTTGAAAAATTCAGCAAACTCTCCGATTACGAAAAGAGAAAGATAGTCTTCTGGTATGACAGTGACGGGACTGCCGGTGAAGAGGATCTCAACTCAATTAAGATCGTACTTGAGCAAAATGGCATAAAAATGCTCAGCTTAAACAACAACTTCTTCATGATCAAAAAGATCCTCGAACACGAGGATACAAAATCAAATTATCTGATATACTCTCCAGAACAGGAAAGACGATCTGAAGATAACTGGCTTTTGGACATACAGCTATACTCAGAACGGTTTGAAAACAGCCGGATATCTGATCTTAAAAGCGAGATCGGCATAGAAGGCTACGATATGGACAGTTTCATTGAAAAGCACAAGGAATTCTTTGCCAAAAAAAGAAGAGTCGCTTCATTTAAGAAACTTTACGAAAAAACCTGGAAAGAAGTGGATCTCCTAAAAGGCATCTTTGCAGTAATCACACGTTCAGAATTTTCGGATGAGAGAGAGATCGTTAAAAACATCCTTATGAACTCTTTAAACGAAACTGAAAATACGATCTGGGAAGATGTATCAAATTTCGACCTGACTGAATCTTTTTGGGATATCATAGGCAGAAACTTTGGGTTTTACACCGAATACCCGACACTTAAAAAATTCTTTTTAAGCCTTTTGATCACCCATATCGACAGACACGCAGAACTCTCATTAGGTCCGTTTGAGAGTTATGTAAACCGGAAAAGGCAGAGCAACGAATGTGAAATATTTATCTCCGGATGGATGGATAACTCAAAGGATTCATCACGCTTTGATGAATACTGTCATGATCTGCTTCTCGAAGAAAACAGAAAAATTGAAAATGATCTTACCTCCCTCCTTAAAAAATCAAAGGTCGAATGCTATCTGAATGTTGAAGCCCCCGACATAGTTGACAAAAGCATAATCCGAAAAATAGTCGATACCCTTACAGAGGGAGGAAAAGATTATGCAAAATATCTGGAATGGATCGAAAAAAGAAAGACTAAACACTACTACAAAAAATTAGAGAATGTATATGCCGCACTTGAATATGCAGTAATGCTCCTCCGTTTTTCAGACGAAATAGAAAACGAAGGAATTAATCAGGGCAGCTTAAACGAACTCTTCAGTAAATATTCCGAATCATATTACCTTCATGACTTTTACTACCGGAAATTCTATTATCACTATGATAAAACCAATGATAAGGAGATACTGAAAAAGGACATCAGGGAAATAGTCGAAAGAGATTACCGCAGAATAAATGAAAAAATCCTGATCAAATGGAGTAATCTCATAGAATCACAGACAAACGGTAAATGGGGTATAGAATTAATAGAAAATCAGAGTGACTTCTTTAAAATCCATGTTTCCAAGATAATACAAAGAAATGACAGAGACAAGGTTGCAGTCATAATTTCGGATGCAATGCGATATGAGGTCGCAGCTGAAATAAAGGAAGTCCTTAACACAAGTACAAAAGGCACCATTGAACTAACAACAATGGCCGGGTGCCTTCCTTCATACACAAAGATGGGAATGGCATCACTCCTGCCGCATAAACAGCTTGAATACAGAAATGATCACATCTTCGCAGACGGTATTGATTCAGACGGACTTATCAACCGGGAAAAAATTCTTCTCAGTCATGAAAAGGAGTCAGTAGCATTCAGCTTCAATGACTTTAAAAATTTAAATAAAGAGGATGCAAGACAAAAGATCAAAGGAAAGCGGATCGTTTATCTCTATCATAACAAAATCGATGATACAGGCGACAATCATTCATCCGAAAATGAAGTGTTTGATGCAGCAGAATCGGCGATCAGTGAAATTAGTGCAATGGTAAAACGCCTTGGAACATCTCTAAATGTCATCAATATTATAATCACTGCAGATCATGGATTCATATACAGCCGTGATTCTCTTGAAAATCAGGATATCGTTGAGACTACTGGTTTTGACAAAGATAAAGCTCTTATAACCAACAAACGTTTCATACTAAGCAGTGAGGATATCAAACTTCTAAATACTCACAGATTTGATCTTAAACTGCCTTCTGACTCTGCAGAAAAGATGTACATCTACACACCGTATGCAGATCTCCGGTTCAAACTTCCGGGCGGCGGAAGGAATTTTGTCCACGGCGGTCCATCACTCCAGGAGATCGTGATCCCTGTCCTGCTTTACAATCATAATAAATCCAAAGAAGATCTCGACAGAAAAGGAATCCAGCATGGCAAAGTTGGCATAGATATATTCAATTTAAAAAAGATAACGAGCAATCCCTTCAAATTCAGACTGCTTCAAACTGAAAATGTTACCGAAAAACGTGAACCCTTAAGATGCAAAATTGCATTATACGATAATTCGGGAACAAAAGTAAGTGATGAAAAGACAATCATTGCTGACAAAACCTCGGATGAACCAAACGAAAGGATACTTGAAGTAATGCTCACCATGAGTCCTAATATCAAAAACGGAATATATATTTTAAAAGCAGTCGATGAAGATACAAAGGCAACGTTTGGAGATGTTCTGGAAGCAACCGTTGACGTGGATATTTTAATATCCGATGATTTTTAAAGAGGCTAAATAGATGACAGACCTGGTATCTGAGATGGATTTGGATAAAAAACTCATAGAGTTCTTTCCTGGCAGGGTAGTCAGAAAAGATCTCACGAAAAAACTCAAAGGCAGCAATAATGTTCCGGTATATGTACTTGAATATCTGCTTGGCTCCAATTGTGCTACTGATGATGAGGATCTCATAGAAGAGGGAGTCAAAAAAGTAAAAAGGATCTTATCTGACAATTATGTTCGTCCCGATGAAGCAGAACTGATAAAATCAAGGATCCGTGAGACTGGCTATTATACCGTCATCGATAAGATCACCGTACATCTCAATGAAAAAAGGGATGTTTATGAAGCTGAATTTTCATCACTCGGTATAAAAGATATTGAGATCGATCCAGATACAGTCACAAAATATGAAAAACTCCTTGGCGGCGGGATCTGGTGCATCGTCAAGATGGAGTATTCAACAGAATCCTCCCGCTCCCCTTTTATCATCTCAAATTTGAAACCGATCCAGATTCCAAATATGGATGTCAATGAATTTATCGACCGCAGGAAAGAATTCACAAAAGATGAATGGATAGACATTCTTCTCAGAACGATCGGTATGGAGCCTGATAGCCTGAAATATCCTGCCAAATGGCACCTTCTTGAAAGGCTGGTCCCCCTGATTGAAAACAATTACAACTTATGTGAACTCGGACCAAGAAGCACAGGCAAATCCCATGTTTATAAAGAGATCTCTCCAAACTCGATCCTGATATCAGGCGGTCAGACCACAGTTGCGAATCTCTTCTACAACCTCAGTTCAAGGCAGGTAGGGCTTGTCGGACTATGGGATGTAGTTGCATTTGACGAAGTTGCCGGTATCCGGTTTAAAGACAAAGACGGCATCCAGATTTTAAAGGATTTCATGGCTTCAGGTTCATTTGCCAGAGGAAAAGACCAGATAAATGCAAATGCCTCGATCGTATTTGTCGGAAATGTAAACCAGAGCATATCATCACTCCTGAAAACTTCACATCTCTTTGCACCGTTTCCGGACGCAATGAACAATGACAGTGCATTCTTCGACAGGATCCATTATTATCTCCCGGGGTGGGAGGTCCCAAAATTCAGACCTGAGCATTTCACTGAGAGATATGGATTTATCGTAGATTATCTTGCAGAATTCCTTCGTGAAATGAGAAAGAGATCTTTTGGAGATCATATAAGCAAAAACTTCAGCTTTGGGAATAATCTCAACCAGAGAGATGTGATTTCTGTTAAAAAGACTTATTCCGGACTCATGAAACTTTTATATCCGGATGGCAGCGCTTCAAAAGAGGACTCCCGTGAAATCCTTGAATATGCACTTACCGGAAGGAGAAGAGTAAAAGAGCAGTTAAAAAAGATAGGCGGAATTGAATTTTATGATGTCAATTTTTCATATATCGACAATGAAGACAATTCAGAACATTATGTAATTGTTCCTGAGAGCGGCGGCAGCAAATTAATTCCTGAAGGGATGGGAAAGCCAGGTCAGGTTTTCTCTGTTAGCAGAAACGAAGAGGGAAAAATTGGTGTATATAAACTGGAATTGCAGGTCGTTGCTGGTTCAGGAAAATATGAAAAATCAGGTCTCGGTTCAAGTTCAAAAGCAAAAGAAGCCGTTCAAACTGCATTTAGTTATTTTAAAGCAAATGCAAAGTCAGTGAGCCAGAGCATTTCTACAAAAGAGAAAGATTACCAGCTTCATGTCCAGGATCTGATGGGTGTAGGTATGACTGATGATCTGGCATTACCGGCATTTATCAGCCTTTGTTCAGGGGCACTCGATAAACCGGTACATGAACAAATTGCTATTCTCGGGACCTTCACAATAGGAGGCTCTGTAAGCGGCATTGATAATTTATCAGACCTTTTACAGATTTGTCTTGACGCAGGCGCAAAGAAGGTCTTAATTCCAATTTCGTCAGCCGGAAAAATATCAACAGTTCCCCCTGATCTCTTCAGTAAGTTCCAGATCTCTTTCTATGAAGACCCGACAGATGCGGTTTATAAGTCGCTGGCGTTGTAATGATCATAGTAATTTTTTCATGAAAATAACTGATTCACGAGTGAATTTTCTATTGTTTTATTATTTCTTGGATCACACAAAAAGAGAACTAGCTTAAAAGAAAAACCCGCACGCAAGTGA
>MTLE01004638.1_pt1 | contig 14143 bp, 12 predicted proteins | sample 1982461 | NCBI WGS metagenome assembly MTLE01 (sample SAMN05712605, study PRJNA340218) | biofilm metagenome | isolation source: sample SPL anode biofilm adapted to -200 mV | place: USA | collected 2012-02-03
ACCACCCCATGTTATCTACAGGCGGGGACGTCTGGACGCGGGCTGGCGATTGGGTGGGGCATTGTAGGCCGGGTGCCCTCACCCGGCGGCCTAGTTCAAACCCAACGCAATGTCGGGAGGGTAAAGCGGGCAGGAGTGTTCCCAGAAACGAACTTGCCTGTCTCAATCGGGCGATTACTTAGTGGCTGTTTTTTGTTCCTCGGCCGCCAGGTACGCGTTAATTTGGGCCAGTTTTTGAGTGGCCCAAGCCCGCTCAACCGCGCTCATTTGATTACGTTTGAGGGCCTCCTCCATATGCAGATAGGCACGCCCGGGGCTGCTCTTTTCCAGTATATTTGTTCCCCCAAAGCTGTTGGGTCTGCCTAGGCTTTCGGCAATTTCTCCAAAGCGGAGTGATTTGACGTATTTTTCGGGAAATTCATCGTGATGGCCGCTAAAAAGATAATATTGCGCCGCCATAACCGCCGCTTTTGCATTCGTCGTCGCCAGGCTTTCCACAGCTGTGGCAATGGGCTCATTGCGCATCGCCCACCATTGATATTTATTTACGACATGCTGGGCCACTTGTTCATCCGACCGCGTTTCGCTCCAAAGAATTTCGACCAGCCAAATGCCTCCAAAAATGCCAATAAAGCCCGCCATCGCCCAAATCTTCATGGCGCGCAGTTTTTGGCCCGCGCGGGCCAGCTTGGCTGCCGCCACAGAACAGACCGCCGCCCCGGCCACCGCGACACCGAGCAACGTTCCCATCGACATCAGTTCGCCCTTGGAAATCCAATTCGTTAGTTGGGCGCTCAAGTACGCCAAATGCAAGTAGCTGGATTTGGTGGGCACTTGGCTTTGGGCAATGATTCGCATGAGAATTCAGTCTAGAGGCGTGTGCGCCCGGTTTCCTTGACCGTTTCCGCCGCGCTATTTTGCCACATCATAAACAGGATGGATTCTTTTAAATCCGCGCAATTCCAGTGGCGGTTGCGCAAGGCCCCTTCGCGCTGTTGCGTTTCTCCCGGGCACCCCGCCAAGCACCATCGTTTTACGACACAAGCATAGCAAGGATGGCTTAGCTTGTCGATGGAAATGCCCGCACCCCATTGCGCCCCTTTGGCCACCACGGATTCGGGCGCATCCTTCACCGTGCCCAGTTGACCTTCTGCCCAGGTGCTGTTAGCGCAGGGAAAAATCCCGCCATCCGGTTGCACCAGCAAGGTCTGCGTGCCGCTGCCGCAACTCCCCCGCCGCGAGCTATCGCGCACCAAGTTGCGCATGATCGCGTACAGGTCGCTTTGCAGGAGCGTCTCCAGACTGGGATCGTGCGCCAGTTCGGCCGCGATACCCTGCAAGATGGCCAGCTGAGGCGCGGGTTCCAGGCGGTTTTGTTCGGCATTGCCCAGGCGTTTGAGGGGAAGGATACGCGCCTCGCTGGCCCCGATCCGCCGCGCCAGGCGCAAGTAATCGCCAAGCTCGGCCAGATTTTCCCGACACGCCACCATGCAGAGTGTGGTGTGAATTTTTCCCGCGATCAACGCTTGTGCGGTGTTCAAGGCACGTTCATAAGATCCCACGCCCCGGATCGCGTCGTTCGTGCGCGCGGCGGCACCGTCCAGCGACACCTGAACGCGCAGCCCCGCGCGCCGAATTTGCGGGATTACATTGCCCAACGGCACTGTGCCATTGGTTGACACATTACAGCTTAATCGCCTGCGCTGAGCCCACTCCGCCATGGCCAGCACGCCCTCGGGATTCAAAAAGGGTTCGCCGCCCAAGAGGCTGATCGACGCGGCCCGGCTTAAACGCGAACCCAGTTTCTCCAGGAAATATATGACCGCGTCCGCGTCCAGTTTTTGCGGACTTCGCTCCCGGTCGGAAAGATAACAGGTGGCGCAGTGTAGATTGCACGCTTGCGTCAGATTGAGGCTGACGTTTTCAATTTGGGTTTCCGTAGGCGGAGCGGTGTGTGCCAGCCCTTGAGTAACCTTTCGCAGAACTTTGGCAATCATCTCACGTTGCACGCCCCATTCTGGCCGCCGTTGGACAAGATCCGCCAGAGTCACCGGCTGGCCGGTCATTTGGAGCAATTCATGCGTCTCACCATCGACGATGTGCCAATAGCCTTCGGGGCCCCAAACGTGCAGGAATAGACCCGATTTTTCCTGGCACAAATCCGGGGGCCGGATGTGCCAGACTTGGTCTCCAGACGACCCCGGCCCCAAGCCCTCACCGCTCTGGCGGTGCTGGCCGTTAATCCAATTTAAAGCCTGCTGGAACATCCTTAATAATCGCCCTGAAAAGGTGATTAATTGTTATAGAGGATTCCGCCCAAGTGGCGCGTTATCCCCGCTCACTCTCCAGTCTCAACACCCAGAGGCCGGGGTCAAGCCCATTGAAATCCCGATTTTTCTGCTTTTCACGGGCGGGGATTTTCAGTCCACTAGGCGGCACACATGAGACGCTTTGCCACCATTACCGTTATCGGGAAGGACAAAACGGGCGTGATCGCCCGGGTGACCAACTTTTTATTCGAGCAAAAGGCCAACATCGAGGCGCTGGAGGAACAGGTCACGCGCGGGCAATTCAGCATGGTGCTGGAGGCTTCGTGGGACAAACAGGCGGACATGTCGCACCTGGCGGCGGGCCTGCAAAAGCTGGCCGCGGAAATCCACATGGAGATCAAGATGCGCGATTTCGATCCCACCCGGCCGCAGCGGGTCGCCATCTTAGTCACCAAGGAGCCACATTGTTTTCAGGGGCTGCTCGAGGCGTTTAAATCCGGCAAGCTCAAGGCGGAGCCGGTGGTGGTGATCGGTAGCCGGGCGGATCTTCGCCCCATGGCCGAGGCGCACGGCCTGCCCTTTGTGTGCATCGACACGCCGGACCGCGCGGAGGCCGAGCGCCTAACGCTCCAGGAGTTGGAGGTGCGCGAAATCGACCTGGTGGTCCTGGCGCGGTACATGAAAATCCTTTCGCCCAATTTCGTGTGGCGGTTCAAAAACAAGATCATCAACATCCACCCCTCGCTGCTGCCCAGTTTCCCGGGGGCGCAAGCTTACCGGCAGGCCTACGAACGCGGCGTCAAAATCGTGGGCGTCACCGCGCATTTCGTGACCATGCACTTGGACGAAGGGCCAATCATCGCCCAAGACGCCTTTGCGGTGAAACCGGACATGACGCTCAAAGACATCATCGCCGAGGGCCAGAAATTGGAGACCAAGGTGTTGATCGAAGCCATCCGCCTGCACCTCACCAAGCGGCTGGATGTTTATTGGGGCGTGGTGAAACAGGTGTAGGCGCGCGCCAAACACCTACACCAGCGCCCCATTGTAGACAAGTGAAGGCCACACATGGGCTTCACCCCGGAGGGGTACGGATAATGTAGCCCAGCGTTGACGCGCAACGCACGGCTACGCTGGTCTATTTTATAACCACCCCTCCCGGGGTGATAGAGAAGTTTGCTAGCGACTGCCGGGCCAGCCAGATGCGGTGAGTGTATCGGCCTGAGTCCTGGCGGCTCAAAACAAGATGCAAACAGATCCAGTTTCAAAAAGCGGGACTCTCAAAAGCTGGGCCCGAGGCTCCGCCCCGCTAGGAAATGCCCAGCCTTGCGCGCGTATTTCCGCACAAAATATTCGCTGGCATATTGCGCCGTTTCCACCTATTATAATGCCATGTCATCCACGTTTCCAATCGCCTCGAACGGGCTTACCCGCCGTCATTTTCTCAAAACCAGCGCGCTGGCTTGCTTGGCGGCGGGGAGTTTTCCCGCCTTGGCCAGCAGCCGTTCGCCCAACGCCAAGCTCAACCTCGCCATCATCGCCGTGGGCGGCCGGGGCGGCGGCAACGCCCAGGAAGTCAGCTCGGAGAACATCGTGGCGATCTGCGATGTGAACGGCAACGAGCTGCGCCGCGCGGCCCAATTGTACCCGGGCGCGCGCACGTACCAAGACTTTCGCAAGTTGTATGACGAGGCCAAGGACATCGACGCCGTGGTGGTGAGCACGCCCGAGCATTTGCATGCGTTCGCCACTTTGCCCGCCTTGAAAATGCGCAAGCCGGTGTATTGCGAGAAGCCGTTGACGCGCGACGTGAACGAGGCGCGCATCATCACGCGCGCGGCGCGCGAGGCCAAGGTGGCCACGCAGATGGGCACCCAGATTCACGCGGGCAACAATTACCGGCGCGTGGTGGAGTTGGTGCAATCCGGCGCCATCGGCAATGTCACCGAAGCGCACGTGTGGGTGGGCCGCGCCTGGGGCTGGCAATCCAAGGCGGAAGCGGAGGCGAATCACGACATTGTGTTCGTCCAAGACCGCCCCACCGTGGTAGAGCCGGTGCCGGATTATTTGGACTGGGATTTGTGGCTCGGGCCCGCGCCGTTCCGCCCCTATAACTCCGTCTATTTTCCGGGGCCGAAGTGGTATCGCTGGTGGGATTTCGGCAACGGCACCATGTCCGACCTCGGCAGCCATTGGAACGACCTGCCGTTCTGGGCCCTCAAATTGGACGCGCCCAAAACCATCGAAGCCAGCGGCCCGCCGCCGCATCCGGAGATCGCCCCGGCCTCGATGAGCGCCCGCTACGAATACGGCGCGCGCGGCCCGCTGCCGCCGGTCACACTGACCTGGTACCAGGGGACGATGAAACCCCAGCTCTGGCGCGAGAAACTGATCCCGCGATGGGACAGCGGCTGTTTGTTCGTCGGCTCTAAAGGCATGCTCCTGGCGGATTACGACAAGCACGTGTTGCTGCCGGAAAAGGATTTCGCCGATTTCAAACGGCCGCCCGAGTCGATCCCGCCCTCCGTCGGCCACCACAAGGAATGGCTGCTCGCGTGCAAGACGGGTTCCCCGACCACTTGCCATTTCGGGTACGCCGGGCCGCTGACGGAGGCGAACCACCTGGGCAATGTCGCTTACCGGGCGGGCAAAAAGATCGAGTGGGATGCCAAGCGCATGCGGATTCGCAACGCGCCCGAGGCCGAGCGTTTTCTCAAACGCGAATACCGAGCCGGGTGGAAATTGAAGTAAGCCCGCCAGACATTGATCGTTAAAGTGGCTGAAAAACGGCGAAATCTAGCATTTTCACCGCATTATCAGGGGTTGGCGGAGCGGGAATGAAAGCATTTAGACGCCAAACTCCATCTCCGGAGCTTAAACCCGGCAAGCGCGCAAACCCCGATAGAGTGGGTTATACCGTGCTGGGCGGGGCCTATCGGTGTTTTTTGATGAACTTCGCATCTTATTTTAAATAAACCACTTACATCACATGCTCCCAGTTGGGTGCGGGTTTCAGATTGACAGTTTTTTTACTCTTACGATCATGGCGCATGGCGAATAAAGTACCGCACAATTTGCTCGATCAGGAATTTTACCTGCCGCCCGACCAGTTTTTTACGGCACACCGGACGGTGGGCCTAACGTATGATGACGTAACCCTGGCCACGCTCTACTCGGAAATCCTCCCCCGGGATACCAACCTGCAGAGCAAACTGGCCGAAGGCTTGGAGTTAAATATCCCCATCGTGTCCGCCGACATGGACACCGTGACCGAATCAGGCATGGCGATCGGGATGGCCCTCAATGGCGGCTTGGGCCTGATCCACTACAACATGACGGAGCAGGAGCAAGCCAAGCAAGTGGCCCGCGTGAAACACCACGTGCACGGCTTGATCCAAGACCCGGTGACGGTCACTCCGGACCAACTCATCGGCGACGTGCTGACGCTGGTCGAACAAAGGCATTTCCAATTCCGCACCTTCCCGGTGGTGGACAAAGAGCAGAAATTGCTCGGGCTGCTTCCGGGCCACGGGGTCAAACCGCGCCACGCCAAGCATAAAGTATCCGAAATCCTCACCCCTCGCTCCCAGGTGCAAACCATCCAGAAAAAAGAATTGGGGCGCGATCCCATCCAGCGGGCGGACCGCTTTTTCTCGGAAAATCCGGGGTGCGACAAACTGCTGGTGGTGGATGCCGAGGACCGCCTTTGCGGGCTGTTTACCATTAGCGATATTGAGCGAATTATTCACGAAAAGAACGCCCAGTTCAAACCGGCCCGGGACAGCCACTGGCGCTTGCTCTGCGGCGCGGCGGTTTCCGCCACCCGCGACGCCTTTGGCGAAATCGACCGCAAGCGCGTGGTGAACCACATTGGTTTTTTGGTGGATCGCGGAGTGGATGTGGTGGCGATTTCCACCGCGCACGGGTTCAGCAAAGGCGTCGGCCAAGCGGTAAGCTTGATTCGCCAAGCCTTTCCCAAGCTGCCCATTATCGCGGGCAATGTGACCAGCGGCGCGGGGGTCGAATTTCTGGCGGAGGCCGGTGCTAACATCATCAAAGTGGGCCAAGGCCCCGGCTCGATTTGCACCACCCGATTGGTGGCGGGCGTGGGAACACCGCAAATGACCGCACTCTACCTGTGCGCCAACGCGGCCCGCAAAAAAGGTGTCACGCTTCTGGCCGATGGCGGCATCACCAAGTCCGGCGACATTGTTAAAGCGCTGACGTTAGCCCAAGGTGTGATGTGCGGCGGCTTGCTCGCGGGCTGTTTGGAAGCCCCGGGCGAAGTGATCGAAATCAGCGGCAAGCTCTACAAGCAATACCGCGGCATGGGCAGCATGGCCGCGATGAAAGCGGGTTCAGCGGCGCGTTATGGGCACGCCCAGGACACCGTCCGCAAAGTGGCCGCCGAAGGGATTGAAGCGTTGAAGGAATCGACGGGCCCTGTTACTCGGACGTTGACACAATTGATCGGCGGCATCCAATCCAGCCTGGGCTATCTGGGCGCGGCGAACCTCACGGAACTCCAGCAAAAGGCGCGCTACATCCGGGTAAGCCCCGCCGGCATGCGCGAAGCCGGCCCCCACGACGTGGTGGAAGTCAAAGCCCGCAACGTGGCGGGGCAGGCGGAGTAAACGGCTCGCGAAGCCGGCCTGCCCCATGATGTTATGGGAAACGCCGCCTTCATTCTGGCTTGTTTCGCCGCGCTTACGGCCATGGCTCTGTTTTTGGCGGGATATGTGTCGCTGTTGGCCTTGAATGACCAGGAACAACCGGACCTAGACCGCCGGTTAAGCCAGTGCCCGCAAAAAGGCTGGATCAAGCAATGGCGTCATGACCGAAGGATGATGCGGGAAGCCTTTCCGCTCTCCTTATTGTGGCGCCATTGGCGCGACCGCCCCGAAGTGCGCCGCCTGTTTTACTGGGCGCTGCTCTTTCTGGCCATTACGTGCGTTCTCGGCCAATTCGCCCAGTGGCCCACCCCGTAGAGACGGGCGCGAGGCTTAAAACGTCCGCGCCTTGCCAAAGAGTTCGGGCGGCACCTCTTTCAAGGGATACTTCTTGCCTGCTCGCAGTTCCGCCGCATTCGCGGCGAGGAATTTCCGCCAATGCTGGCGCAATTCCAAGCGCTCCTCGCGGCTGAGATCCGTGCGGCCATTATAAGAACCCGGCACATTCTCGAAAATCACCTGCAATTGATCGAGTGCGATTGGATAAATCGTTTCGTCCACGAGCCGATCCGCCCAAACCTCCCAAGCCTCAAAGCCGGCTTTCAACTCCTGCAACGCAACCCCCACCGAGCGCAGCAGCCAGTCATGCGGCTCAGTAGCGGCAATGGCCAGCAAGGGCGCGACAAATTCCTGGCGGCCCGAGCGCCCGGCGATTTCGCAGGCGGCGCGGCACACGCCATAATCCCGGTTTTTCAAGGCCCGTTGCACCAGCGGCACACAATCGTCCGGCAATGGGAGGGGAATTGAGCGCACGACCGTTTCGTTGAGCGGATAACAGTTGCCGTCGCCAAAGGCTTCGGCCATCTCCCGCCAGCGCGCGGGACGGGAGCCGGGCTTGTTTTCGAGCCAGTGAAACCAGACCATAATCTGCGCGTTGCCGGAAAGCCCGCCGCCATCCAACTCCAGCCCGCGCTGGTGCAAGGCATCCACGGCGCGCAACAACTCGGGAATCGGCTCGGGAAAATTCAGGATGTTTCCCTTGGCGTCGTGCCGGGGAGACACCATGGGGGAAAGCACACGGTCCAAGGCGGCTAACACGGCTGGGGCCTGATCCTTCGTTCCCACCGCTTGCATCATGAAAGCCCCGGTGCCGATCTCAGCGGTTTCATTTCGTTTTAGAAATTTTACTGCCAAGGCTTGCACTTGGGGAACGAACTGGCGATCCCAAGCGAGTTTGCTTAACTGGCGGCGAGCTGCAAGGGCATCGTTGCGGAACGGCCCGCGGCCGGGCAGTTCCTGTTTAAATTCAGGGTCTGGCAGGCGGTTGTTCAGCGTCATCGCGGCACTGAGAGCTAATTTGGGCTCCGCGCTCTCCGCCAACTCGATCAAGGCGGCGGTCGCGTTGGTATTGGCGATCGCGCTGATCCCCGTCAAGACACGCAGGTTCCCGGCCCGTGCGCGACGAGCTAGCGGATCTTAATAAACCGGAGGACATAGGCAGCTGAAGTCGGCGTATGGAGCGGTTTTCACCTGGTAATTGTAATCCGGATGGTCCGGCAGTTTTTCCATGCGCGAAACCACTTCTTCCGCTTGCGCGGCATCGGGCATTTGCAGGCTTAAGACAATCTTCCCCGCAGGCCGCTTGCGGGCATCCGTCTCTTGCCAGCCAAAATCGTGGGTAACTGTGATCGTGTAGCGCCCAGGATGGAGCAATTTGCGGTAGCGCATCAGCGCCAGGGATTGGATGTATTTTTGTCCAGGCTTGAGCGTTTGGGGCCCCATCAAGCCCCCCATGCACATAGGGTTAGGATCCGGATCATCCGCCTCGTGGCCGGCTTCATCCACCGCGCTCACCAGAAAACGCAACGAACGGCTGGCACCCCGATAGTCTCCGCCAAACTCCGCGCTGAACGTTTCTTTACCGGTATTTTCGAGAATAAAATGGATCAGGATGTTTTCGCCCAGGAAGTAATTGGTGCGGTCGGATTCCAACGTCACCCGGGCCCCTTCCGGGACCGGCCCCGTGGGCGGCGGTTGAAACGAAAACTGGGCCGGACAAGCGGGCAAAAACGCACTCCAGATCACGAGCACCCAAATCCATCGAGAGGCAATTGGCATAATTGTGGCCTTTCATCGTTGCCAGTATTAGACGCCAACCATGTCCCAATGCTCCCGAAAAATCAGCCAATACTCTCACCACTGCGCGCTATTCGCATCCCTGGCCAGCGCTTTCGTATAGCCGGCCAAGGATGAATGCGAATCCACCGCCAACCGCTGGCTGAGCGTTACTTCCCCTTCGTGTATTCCAGTTTGCCCGCCACAAAATCTTGGATGAGCTGGTGAAATTCGGGGCATTTTTCTTGGGAAGGCACGTGCTTGCCGCCTTTAGCCGCAACAAAGATCGAGTGCGGAATGCGGTCGTGCACGGCTTTAACATGGCTAAACGGCGCGACGGGATCGTGTGTGCCAGCAAGGATCAGCGCAGGCAAATCCAGTTCGCCGAGCCAAGGGCGGGAGTCGAAATTCAACAGCCCTGGCAAAGCCCGCGCCATTTGCGGGCTGACCGGCACGGGCGAAACCAGCACCGCTCCCCCACCCTGGCGCCGCAACACCTGGCCCACGCCTTTGACTTCGGTCCACTCGAGTTTTTCCCCGTTGGCCGGGGGATTTACGGCAATCATGCCCGCGATGTTGAGCGCCGTTTGCCAAGGTTGAAAGCGCGGGCTGAGCACGCACAAGGGGTCCGCCAAACGGGCGGCGAAACAGCTGCAAGCGCTCTCAATAATGATGCCCCGCAAGCTTTGGGGATAACGCCGCGCGTACACTTGCGCGAGCCAGCCGCCGCCGGACATGCCCCAGAAAAACCACGCGTCCAGCTTCAACTGCTGGCGCACGGCCTCTAAATCATCCACCGATTGCTCCAGCGAGCAAGGGGCCTCTGGCCGCGATTGGCCGATGCCTTTCGGATTCACACAAACGACCTGGGCTTTCGCAATGCCACTCAAGGCTTGCGCTGTGCCCGCCACAAAAGCTTCAGCCGGGTGCGCGGCGCAAATGACCGGGCCACCCGCCAGCGGGGTGGGTGTTTGAAAAACCTCCAGCTCCCCCTCCGCCACGGCGATTAACGATCGAGTAATCGATGAGTTATTTTCTGACATGACGCATCAGGGCCTGAGCAAGGCCTCGTTGTCAACTTTATAGTCGCCATTTTAATCCAGCAAAACGCCCCCCAGTCGTAGCGCAAGTTCCGAAGTTGGGTAAATTCCGCCATCCGAATTTTTGCCCTCGCCTGGCCGCGTGCCTGGGCGTAAACTCCAGTCATGAAACTCACCGCACTCCTGCTCGCCGTTGGCTGGCTATTCCAGGCCCAAACCACCCTGCGCGCCGAAGCTGGCTTTGAGCCCATTTTCGACGGCAAAACCTTGGCTGGCTGGCAAGGCCAGGACATGTCGTTTTGGACCATTGAGGACGGCGCCATCACCGGCACGATCTCCCCAGAGCACGCCCCCAAGCTCAACCAATACCTCATCTGGCAAGGTGGTCTGCTGGATGATTTTGAGCTCAAGGTCACCTTCCGTATGCGCAGCACGAATACCCCGGCGGTGAACGGCGGCTTCCAATTCCGCAGCCGCCGGCTGCCCAACGGCGACGTGGGCGGTTATCAGGTGGATAATAATTACCTCCAGCCCTGGAAAGCGCGGCTCTACGATGAATTCGGCCGCCACGACCTCGCCTTGCAGGGCGAACGCACGGTGTTCGATCGCGAGGGCGTCAAGCACACTGAAAAAATGGCGCTGGAACCAGGGGCGGACGATTTCCGGCTCGACGAATGGCACGAGTACCACCTGCTCGCCCAAGGCCGCCACCTCGCCTTGCGCGTGAACGGCAAACTCCTCGCCGATGTCACGGACAACGACGACGACAGTTTCGAAGCCCTGGGCTTGCTGGCCATGCAATTGCACACGGGTCCGCCCATGAAAGTGCAGTTCAAAGATATCCAGCTCAAGCGTCTCTCACCCGCGCAGCCACCTACCGCCCGCGAGGCCTTGCTGGCGGATGCCGCGCTCGCGTGGCAATTCGGCGAACGGCTGAATGCCCATCAACCACCCCTCAAAGCCGTTGGCAAAATCACCCCAAAAATCCCCGCCACCGGCAAGGACGCGCAACCCGGAGCGGTGGCGGCCCGCTTTGAAAACGCTTATTTCGATCTCGAACGCGACTTGAACCAGCCGAAAATCTGGAACCTGACGGGCGAGGCGCTAACCGTCTACCTGCGCGCGCGCGTGCCGGACGGCCAATGGAACGCGGGCTTGGTCACCAAGCGCGGCAACCACGACGTGATGAACTTCTGCCTGTTTGGCGCGGATTTGAGCGGCACGCCGGGGCCGGACCTCGGTTTCGAGGTGCACACCGATAAAGGCTTCGTCATGGTGAGCTTTCCTGTCTCACAAATCGATGCCACCGGCTGGCTGGACTTGATCGGGCGCTATGACGGCCAGAAAATCTCCCTGCTCTGCAACGGGCGCGTGATGGATGAGAAACCGTGGTCCGGCAAACTCACCGCAAACAGTGAATTGCTGCTGATCGGCGCGGCCACCTTTGACGGCACGCCTAAAATGTTTTTCACCGGCGAAATGCAGGAAGCCGCCCTGTGGCCGCGCGCGCTAAAAGACGCGGAAATCACCACTTTGCTGCGGGCGCCATCCAAATAGACCATTCGATGGCTGCCCGAGATGAATGAGCGATTAAATTAGATCGCCTTGGCCCACTATTATTTCTTCGCCAGTTTTACACATTAACGAATATGTGGCATAAACTGCCGGGCGCAAACCGCCCTCTCTAAATTGCCAGTGAGCGTGGAATACCCCGGAAAATAAGGCTGAAAAGGCCTTATTCAGCGTCCCATACACTACGGAGCTTGTGAAATGCTTTTGGCCTTAATCCGCAACCTATAGCATAAATCATAAAATAATATAATAGAATGATTGACAGCCGGTTATTGGCATGCGAAAGATACGGAAACGCGCTACCCGGCGCGTCAAAATAAAACCTGTGAAATTAGTATGTCATTAAAAGAACTGCTGACCGGCATTTCGGTCGAAAAGGTCCAGGAACTGGTGGGTTTGCTCAAACAGCGTGAATCGCTGGCCAAGCAAATCGCCGACGTGGATGCCCAAATCGAAGCCCTCGCCCCCAAAGGCGTAGCCTCCAAAGGTGGCAAACGGCGCAAACCCTCGGTGGAAATCCCCGAGTTGCTCGCCAAAACCACCGGCGGCTTGACGATCAAGGAAATCATGACTTCGCTGGCTTTGAAGTATCCTCAAGCCTATATCACCTTGAATAAGCTCAAAAAAGAAAACAAGGTGGCCTACGATGAGAACAGCAAGAAGTTCTCTCTTAAAACCGGTGGCAAGGGCAAGAAATAATTACCCCCTTTCAACCGCCCTCTGATCATCTCAGAGGGCTTTTTTTATGCCCGGATGTGGAGAGTTAATTAAAACATTATTTCACCACATACAACAAAACACACAGCAACAACACTGCGTCGCGGATTCCAACTTAGGCCTAAATGGAAATGTAAAAAGAACGGTTGCTGGAGATACTGCGCTGACGCATCCGTTAAGCAAAGCGATCCGGGCCAAGAAGCGCAAAGACCAAACCGCCACTCCCATTGCGGGCTTCGAATTTAGGGGCAAATAGCCGTGTGGCGCGTGAGGCGCACGGATTGCGGATCGAACCACGCTTCCCCGGCGCCGGCCGCCAGCTCGAACCGGATTTCCAGGTCGGCCAGCGGCTGGCGCAACTCGATTTCATAAGCCACCTCCGTCCAATCTTTCGTGGCCAGCAAACGCGGCGGGCGGAAGTTCTCCGGCGCCACCTCGCCCCGGAGTTCGTAATCATTGGATTCGTGGTACGGGAACCAGCTCCAGTGCGTTCCGGTGGTCATTTTGCGCAAGCTGAAAGGCCGGATATAGGCGCCCGCGTTGGGCCAATTGCCGGCTTTGATCCCCGCCGTTTTGACCCGCGCGCTCACGGTGTACGTGCCTTCTTCCAGCCAGACCACGGTGCGCCATTCGCCCCAGGCCTTTCCTGCGACGGCCAGATGCAGCGAATTATCCGCGGCCTTATCCATCACCGGTTTGCCAAACACGGCAACAGGTTTCCATTCATAGCCCTCCAACGCGACCGTTTGGCCTTCAGCGATCTTCGGGGCTTTGTCCAGCCCTGCTAACTGGCTCTCGATGCTCTGGCAGCGCGCCACCACGCGCCGGCACAGTTCGCGCACGCGACGCGGGTACACGGCGGCTTCACTGGGCGAACTGGCGGCCAAGGCGGGCTGGACGCGCGCCGCCAGCGCCAAAATCCGGTTCGTCATCGCCGCCGCGTTAATCAATCCCGGGTACAGCTGATGGCATCGCTCGATCATCATCCGGCGGCCTTCGGGCGATTGCAGCAGGCCGCGCGCGACGATGCCGTTGCGGCCCGTGATCAGCGATCCCTCCACTTTTCCAAACATTTGATCCATGCCGGTGGGCATGAAAACCAGCCGGCCCGGGCCCGGTTCCAGGTAAACCCGGTAATTATTCTTGTTCATCCCGTAGCCGTCCCAATTCCAAAGCATGGCATCCAGCGCCAGCATCGTGGTGAAACGCTCCAAATCCACCACCGGCTGCAACAACGCCACCCGCTGCGCCACGTTGGCGTTCGTGGCGGCCAGCATGACATTCACGAAATGGTTGAGGTTTGTGGGCACTCTCCCCGCCCCGCCGCTCTTGAGCTTATTGAGATCGCCTGCTCCCGAAGGCCCGTAAAACTCACCGACAGGCGCTTTAAACAAACGCTTGGCCAGTTGCTTATCCCAACCCTCGGAAAGCACATACAACCCCAGCGGCCGGCCATTCAGCTCCACCTGCGCGTAATCGCAGCGCGGCAGCCCCACCCCCGCCTGGGTGAACAGCTCGCGACACAGCTTGTCGGTGATATACGTGGGATCTTGGACGGAATTGTTGAGCGAAATTTTGGCCAAGCCGTGGAAGCGTTGCCCCTTGGCTTTATCGTTGAAATCGAGCGTCAGGCCGGGCTTTTCATCCACGGAGCGGAAACTGCCCGCCGCGCCCTTCAAATGCACCATCACGTTGGTGTAAACCACGCCACTCTCGCGCACCGTGGCCGGCACGGACTCGCGATTCGTCTCCGAGCCAG
>MTLE01005345.1_pt1 | contig 14117 bp, 7 predicted proteins | sample 1982461 | NCBI WGS metagenome assembly MTLE01 (sample SAMN05712605, study PRJNA340218) | biofilm metagenome | isolation source: sample SPL anode biofilm adapted to -200 mV | place: USA | collected 2012-02-03
AAATATAATGCTGAAACAGTTATTTTATACAATTCTGTTTTTGCAAATATCGACAGTTTTGCACTTGATTACTACCGTGGAGGTAATGACGAATCTACTGTCGGAGGGTCGCTCGAAGTGAATCATTGTGTTTTTGATGCCGTTGGGAATACGGCTGGTAATGCTATTCTGAGTTTGAACCGGATTATGTATGTAAAAATAAAAAATTCCGTTTTTTCCAACTCAAAAGCTTCTTCATCAGTAAATTTATGGTATCTGTACAATAATATTTCCAATTCATGTTTTTTCAATTGTGCTAAACCTGAATTTTCTAAAGGAGCAACTTCAAAAAGTCTGATATTTGAAAATCCCGGATTTAAAGGAAAAGGGTATGAGCTTTCAGCAAATTCGATTTTAAAAGGTATAGCATCAGATGGCAAAAATATTGGTATTCAATAAATTAAACTCGAAAATCGATCCACAGTAAATGAAGAAACTGATAACGATATTTGTCTTCGCAGCGTTCAGCGGATTAGTATCCGCTCAATCGGCATGGCAATCGGCGTTAGTATCAGTTTCATCCGAAGGAAGAATAACTTACCATCCGGATGCCGATGGTTTCGTACTTCCCGATTTTAGTCATGCCGGTTACAAAGGTGGAGGAATTGAATTGCCAGAAGTGCCAACGGTAAAAACCATTGAAGCAATTGAAGGCGATAACACACAACATATTCAGGATGCTATTAATGAAGTTGGCGCGTTGACAAAAGACGCCAATGGAATACGTGGAGCTGTACTTTTGAAAGCCGGGAAATACGAAATTTACGGTACAATTTTAGTGAATTACGATGGTGTTGTACTCCGCGGAGAAGGTCAGGGAGATGACGAAAACACTTCGACTATACTTTATGCAAGAGGTAATACACCAGCTCAGCGTAATGTGTTAAAAATGGGAAATACTTCGCAAATCAATGGAAAAACGGTCGTAAACGGAACTAAAAGTTTTATTACCGATGCTATAGTTCCGGTTGGTTCATTTACATTTCATGTGCAATATCCCGAGTTGTATAAAGTGGGCGACCGGATTATCATCCTTCATCCATGCGCACAATTGTGGGTGAATGCTGTCGATCAGGGCGGCGTTCCATATCCCGATCCCTCCGCTCCAACCGACCCGGATGAACGTTGGGTGGCAAATCAATTACCAATAGTTTATAACCGGTATATAACAGCTATAAACGGAACTGAAATTACCATTGATGCTCCGGTTTTTTACACGCTGAATACGTCAGTATCTCCATGTGAAATATATAAACCAAACATGACGGGGTTAATTCAGCAAGTAGGACTAGAGAATTTACGAATAGATATTGAAACTCTCGGTGGTGAAGATGAAGATCATGCATGGGAAGCAGTACGTTTCAAAAGTTGTGAAAACTCCTGGGCAAAAAATTGTACTTTTATTCACTTCGGACATTCAGGAATAATAACCGAAGCATGTACCAGAAGTACCTTTACCGATTGTTCTGCTATCGATCCGATAGCAATTATTACCGGCGAACGAATGTATAATTTCAACACTTACGTATATTCACAATTGAATTTATTCAAAAATTGTTATGCCCGCGGCGGCCGGCATCATTACGTTTCCAATGGAACTTCATCCACATCGGGGAATGTGTTCCTACGCTGTACTTCCGATGCAATTAACAGCGTAAGCGAAGGCCACCGGCAATGGACACAAGGCATGTTGTACGATAACCACAGAGAAATAAATCTGAAACGGGATTTTGTGCTTGGACTTTATAATCGGGTTGCCATGGGAACCGGACACGGCTGGGCAACAGCCAATTCCGTTCTCTGGAATTGCGATGTTGATGCTTCGAGTGGAATCATCGGACTACAGAAACCGCCTACTTCCCAAAACTACGCCATAGGTTGCAAAGCAAAAACCATTACCGGAACTCCGATCAGTAATTCAAGTTTTGAAATAGGTTATGTTGAAGGACAGAACAAAGCAGGTTTATATCCGGAATCGCTTTACGAAGCACAACTGGCAAACAGAATGCTAAATACTGAAATTAAAACGATACAAGCAGACCAGAAACTTAGTCTGAATATTTCCATTGTAGATAATGTCTTAAAAATGAGGTTGCCCGAAAAATATAAAAATGCAGTTTTACAGTTGCAAACGTTGGATGGGAAATTATTGAAATCTTTTAAAACCGATTCAAACAATTGTACAATTTCTATTCAAAATATAGAAAATGGATTTTATGTATTGACGTGCTTTTCGAATGGAGAAATCACTGCGGAAAAATTTCTAAAAAAATAGATTATGAGATTCAAACTTATTACAATTATAGTTTTACTTATTTCATTTTCAACGAATCAGGTTTTAGCTAAAAAAGCTGTTTCACAAAAAAAATCTGTTGAAATTGAAATCATCAATGCTGAAAGAATCAGGGTAATCCCTTTAGCCGATAAATATCTGGATGAAAAACCGGTGACTGTAACAGCAAATATTTGTAACCGGAGCGCCGGTGGTATCCACGATTATTATTCCGAAGGAACCTATTGGTGGCCAAATCCGGCTGATCCGAATGGACCTTACATACGAAAAGATGGAATCAATAATCCTGATAATTTTGATTTTCATCGCCAGGCAATCAGTCAGTTTTCGTTGAAAGTGGGTCTGTTTACTTCAGCTTTTTTGTTGACAAATGAAGCAAAATATGCAAAAGCAGCAGTGAAGCATTTACAGGCATGGTTTACTGACACAACCACTCTCATGCACCCGAATATGCTTTATGCCCAGACAATAAAAGGTATAAATACCGGTCGTGGAATTGGAATTATCGATGCGATTCCTTTTATCGAAGTCACAAAATCGGTTCAGATCTTAGAAAAAACCCCGTATCTTAACAAAGCTGACAAGCGGAAAATACATGCATGGTTCAACGATTTTATGATCTGGCTGAACACGCATCAGTACGGCATTGACGAGATGAATGCAAAAAATAATCATGGAACATGGTGGCATGCTCAGGTTGCGGCTTATGCCGTTTTTGTAGGCAATAAATCGGTACTTGAAAAGTGTAAAAATGATTATATCAACATTCTTCTACCAATCCAAATGGCAACTGATGGAAGTTTGCCCTTAGAAATTGAACGAACAAAACCCTACTCCTATTCGCTTTTTTGTTTGGATGGTTTTGCAACTCTTTGCAACCTTCTGACTGACAAGAAATTTGATGCATGGAATTATAAACTTGCCGATGGCAGAGGAATGCAGTTAGGTGTCAGCTTTATGAAACCATTTGTGTACGATAAAACAAAATGGCCGTATCCAAAAGATATTTTGCACTGGGATGAACAGCCCGGAAGACGTCCTTTTATGTTTTTTGCGGCACTCATGCAAAATGACACGGATTGGGTCGCCATTTGGAAACAAAGCAAAGCAGGATTTCCGAGCGACGAAAGTTTACGTAATATGCCGGTAAAAAATCCTTTGTTGTGGATTCGAGATTTCAAACGATAATTGATTTATAAAAATATGAATTTCAAACAATTAAGCATATATTTCCAGCTAATTTTTGTTTTCAATATGAATATTGATGCAAAGAAATCAGAACTGCCTCAATGGCTTAAAAATGCATTGAAACGATCAGAAGAACAGATGCTTCTGGCTGCCGAAACCTATAAACAGGAAAAAATGAATCCACGCACATTTCAAAACGGCAAAGTTACTTTCTCAACCGTTAAAGACTGGACTTGTGGATTTTTTCCCGGTTCATTGTGGTACATGTACGAACTCTCCGGAAATGAAAAATTCAAACCGGAAGCTGAATATTATACACACCTGATTGAAGCGGTTCAATACCGAAAAGATACGCATGATTTGGGCTTTATGCTGAATTGCAGTTTTGGAAACGGTTATCGGATTACAGGAAATCCGGTGTATAAAAAAATTCTGGAAACAGGTGCAACTTCTCTGATGACCCGCTATCATTCGAATGTCGGATTGATAAAATCGTGGGATAACCGAAAAGTGTGGGAATACCCGGTGATTATCGACAACATGATCAACCTCGAACTTTTGTATGAGGTATCCAAAATGATCGGAAACGATAACATGAAAAACGTATGTATTTCTCATGCGGATAAAACTTTGCAAAACCATTTCAGGAGTGATTACAGTTCGTTTCACGTAGTGAATTACGATAGTGTATCGGGCAAAGTAATCAGTAAAGTTACGCACCAGGGTTATTCCGACTCATCATCATGGGCACGTGGACAGGCATGGGGACTTTACGGATTCACAATGATGTATCGCGAAAGCAAAAACCCAGCATATCTGGTTCAGGCTCAAAAAATCGCTGACTTTATATTACTTCATCCACGATTGCCAAAAGATAAAATTCCATACTGGGATTTTGATGCACCAAATATACCAAACGAACCGAGAGATGCTTCGGCTGCTGCAATTATTGCTTCTGCATTGATTGAATTAAGCACCTATGTAACAGAAAAAAATGATTATTTCAAAACAGCCGAAACCATTCTGAAAAATTTATCATCGGATAATTATTTAGCGAAAAATGGCGAAAATGGTTTATTTTTACTGAAACATTCAACAGGAAACTGGCCAAAAAAGGACGAAATTGATGTGCCGATTTCTTATGCAGACTATTATTACCTTGAAGCTTTGAAAAGGTATATTGAGAATAAAAAACAAAGAACACAGAGCAAGGAATAAAGATAAATCAAACAAACAAAAATCAGGAAACGGAATACCTTATGAAATCATTTAAAAAATATTTATTTACAATTTTATCCATTTCATTTTATTCAATTGTAAATGCACAGGCAGTTTTAAATGCCGATGGACCTGGAAATACCTACGAATTAATTAACAGCGTGCTAGCTCCCAATGGTGGCGATGTTGTAGAAAACGCTGAATGTGTACATCCTGAGTTTGGCCGGCATATAGCCGAGGTTTGGGATGACGATTTAGGTCAGTATGTTTTTGAATTTTATATTCACGTAACACCTGACAACGACCGTTGCATCAATTTCGATCGTCAGCGTGTGGAAATTAAAACTTATGATGCATCTCCCGATAATCTGAAAGGCATTAGCGGTGAAACAGTAGTGTACAAATGGCGGTTTAAAGTACCAACAGGCTTTCAACCATCTTCAAGTTTCACGCACATTCATCAGGTTAAAGCAGTTGGTGGTGACGAATCCGATCCAATTTTTGTACTAACAGCCCGGAAAGGCAGTCCGAATAAATTAGAATTAAACTATTATAAGAGTTCGTCGTTAAGTTCACAAAAACTGACTCAGGTTAACTTATCATTTTTTGAAAACATCTGGGTTGAAGCTACTGAACGGATAAAAATTGACTCAGTAAACGGAACTTACTCTTTGAGTATTAAAAAAGTGAGCGATGGTACATCTATTTTAGAGTATTCAAACAGTAAACTACTGACAATACGGAGTGACAACACTTTCATTCGTCCTAAATGGGGAATTTACAGAAGCCTGAATACTCCTTCCGATTTGCGGGATGAATCTTTGCGCTTCAATTCCATCTCAATAAAAGAAGAATCGTTAACGACTGTTGGTAACATTACAAATTCATCAACCGATAATTTTAAAGTAATTTACAACCCTGCAACTTCATCTGCAAAACTTATTTATAATTTTCGGGCAAACAGTAATGCTGCACTGGATATTTTAAACATAAACGGACAAACGATTAAAACCATATTTAATAACAGAAAACTGCCTCAGGGTGAATTTATGGAACAAATTGATTTATCCGGTTTGTCATCTGGCGTTTATTTTGCACGTTTAAGTACAGCAGAAGCCACAAAAGCAGTGAAACTCATTGTGTTTAAATAATTGTTTTGAAAATTCATAATACGAAAGAATCATTTTTATGAAAAAAATTACGTTATTCCTGTTTTTCACATTAACAATATATGCCGCATTAGCTCAACCAGTTACAAAAATAAGATTGAATGAGAACTGGCAATTTCTGAAAAGCGATTTAGGTAATGTGTGGGAAGCTGTTCGTCCCATTATAAAACCCGGAAATCCTGAATGTGTTCCGGTTTGGGAAGACGTAACTCTGCCCCATTGCTTCAATGCATTTGATACGGTTGATCCTGATATCAATTATTATCAGGGACCAGGCTGGTACAGAACATATATGGAAATAAAAAATCCATTCAAAAACGGACGAACCTTATTACATTTTGAAGGAGCCGGACAAAAAACTGAAGTTTTTATTTATACAACAAAAGTCGACTCACATACAGGTGGTTACGATGAGTGGACAGTTGATATTACCGATGCAGCACAGGCATTTCTGAGAGACAAAGCCATTTCAGAAAGATTTAATGGAAAAATTCCACTTTCGATACGATGTGATAATTCCCGCGATACGGAAATGATTCCTTCCGATTTATCAGACTTTAATTTATATGGTGGCATTTATCGTTACCTGAATCTTGAATATGTTCCCGCTTATTCTATCGAAAACTTGTATGTTAATGCTGAAGTCGATGCAAAAGGGAAAACAGGGAAATTGAATGTGCAGATAAAAACTACCAATATAAATTCAGTTCAAAAAGGTATATTCAATCTTGAAATCATCGATCCGAAAGGGAAAATAATAGTTTCAAAAGAGTTGGAAGCAGGTCAGTCAACCACTGAACAAACTATTTTCAGTTCAACCATAAAAAAACCGATGCTCTGGTCGCCTTACGAACCAAACTTATATCAATGCAAGGTAACATTACATTCCGAATCCGGAGATCACACAGCTACTGTAAAATTCGGATTCCGTAATTACGAGTTCGTGGACAACGGACCATTTTTATTGAATGGGAAACGTCCGTTGATTCGTGGCACGCATCGTCACGAAGATAATGCAGGTCAGGGATCTGCTATGACCGAAGCTCAGATTCGTGCCGAGATGATTTCGATAAAAGAAATGGGCGCAAATTTCATTCGTCTGGGGCATTATCAGCAATCGCGTATTTGTCTGGATATGTGTGACAGTCTGGGAATTATGGTTTGGGAAGAAATTCCGTGGTGCCGAGGCGGTGTTGGTGGCGAAAATTACAAAACTCAGGGGTTCAATATGTTGACAAATATGATTCGTCAACACAGAAATCATCCTTCGATAATTTTATGGGGACTAGGAAATGAAAACGACTGGGAAGGCGATTTTCCAACTTTACCCAAAGACCGGTTTCAATGCGAAGTGCGATCGTACATGATTGATTTGAATCATCTGGCTCACAAACTTGATTCTACACGTTTAACTTCCATTCGCCGGTGCGATTTTGCAAAAGATATTCCCGATGTATATTCACCTTCCATTTGGGCGGGTTGGTACAGAGGAATTTACACCGAATACAAAGAGATGTCAGAAAAAGAAATGTCAGGCGTAAAACATTTTTTCCATGCCGAATGGGGTGGCGACAGCCATGCCGGGCGAAACTCCGAAACACCAGACAGCGCATTAAGTACTATTTTACCGGGAAATGGAGTTGATGAAAGAATGGGAGATGCATCGCTTTACGGTGGAGCCGCGCGGGTTTCAAAAGATGGAGACTGGAGCGAATCATACATTTGCAATTTGTTTGAATGGACATTGAAAGAACAGGAAACCATGCCAAATCTGACCGGAAGTGCATTCTGGACTTTCAAAGATTTCTCAACACCTGTACGTCCGGATAATCCGATTCCTTATGTTAATCAGAAAGGAGTTGTTGAACGTGATGGAACAAAGAAGGAATCTTATTATGTTTTTCAATCCTATTGGGCAGAAAAGCCAATGGTGCATATTTACGGTCATAGTTGGCCAACCCGTTGGGGAAATGAGGGTGAGGAAAAATTGGTGAAAGTTTTTTCAAATTGTGATAAGGCAGAATTGTTTATTAATGGAAAAAGTCAGGGTGTAAAAAGTCGTAATTCTCAGAATTTTCCTGCAGCCGGTCTGCGATGGAATGTGGTTTACAATAAAGGTGAAAACAGTCTGAGAGTAATAGCAAAAAAAGGAAAAACAACCGTTACCGATGAAATAAAACAAAATTATCAAACGGATAAATGGGAAAATCCTGCACAAATGACTCTGACAAGAATTGCTCAACAAAACGATACGGCAACGATTGAAGTAAAACTATTGGATGCAAAAAACGTACTTTGTTTGGATGCCCGCAATGTTGTGCGATTCGGACTAACTGGCGATGGGAAATTAATTGATAATCTCGGAACTGCATCTAGTTCACGAGTGGTTCAGGTACAAAATGGAAGAGCAATCATCCGGATAAAATTAAATAAGGGAAAAAATATTGCTTCTGTAAAATCGGAAGGAATTCCAACTGTGTTTTGCGAGTTATAAATTTTAATTTTAAAAAAAAATGAATCGACAAAAAACTGAATTTTTCAGGTATCAGTTCAGTAAATTTCTTTTAGGCCTGATACTTATTTTCCCAGGAGCAGCAAAACTGCATTCTGAAACAAAATACACTCAAAACATAGATAAAGTTGAAGTATGTATCTTTTCAAAACATCTCCAATTTCTTGATTACAAAACATTGGGTGAAAAAGTAGCAGCAATGGGATTTGACGGAATCGATTTGACAGTTCGTGCAGGCGGACATGTTGAACCTGCTAATGTAAAAGTTGATTTACCAAAAGCTATAGCTGAAATAAAAAAAGGTGGATCAAAAGTAATGATGATAGCTACGACTGTTGAAAGTGTAAAAAATCCATTGGATATAAAAGTTTTGGAAGCTGCATCTGCATGTGGAATAAGATATTATCGTCCGGCATGGTACAAATATACTTCAGGAAAAACACTTCCCGAATCTTTGGAAATGTATGCTGAACAGCTTAAAGAATTAAGCCAAATGAATAAAAAACTTGGGTTGATTGGCTGTTATCAGAATCATGCCGGCGAATTGGTCGGCGGTTCACTCTGGGAAGTATACGATATACTTAAACTTGCAGACAAACAATATTTCGGAGCGCAGTATGACATCCGACACGCAATGGTTGAAGGAGCAAATTCCTGGGTAAATGGTTTGGAACTTATTCATTCACAAATAAAAACCATTGTTGTAAAAGATTATAAATGGGGAAAAGTAGACGGGAAATGGCAATTGATTAATGTTCCGATTGGAGAAGGCATGGTTGATTTCAAAAAATTCTTTCATCTGCTAAAGCAATACAACATACATGTGCCCATATCATTGCATTGCGAATATGATTTAGGAGGAGCTGAAAAAGGAAACAGGCAAATTACTGTTGATCCACAACTTGTTTTTGATGCAATGAAAAAGGATTTAAATAAAATTCGTGAGCTTTGGAGAGAAGCCTGATCCAACACTCTGACCTTATTTTTTGAAAAAAGTTATTTACATAATTTAATCCGCATGTTTTTAATCATTTGATTTATAAGAAATTTATATTCATAATACCATTTTCTATTTCGTTATTTAAATTTTATGTCATCGATACACTTTCTGGTCAACCAATTATATGTTCTACAACATGATTAATAAAAAAGTATCAAAAATATTTTTTTGTTGAAAATTGAATATGTATTTTTGGTCAACCAATAAATTGGTTGACCAAAAAAATGCAAATTAAAACCAAAAAAAATAATATCATGAGAAAAATTACTTTTTTACTAGCATTATTTGCAAGCACATATTTTGTAAATGCATCTGTCTATTTAGATGAAACATTTAATTACACCGATGGGACTTTAAAACCAAACTGGACAGCAGCAGGAACTATTGGAACCTGGACTGGCGACTTCATGGTTGGAGGATCAGCTTTAACGTACTCTAATTCAGGAGGTACTCCTTATTTCTCCGGCGTCGGTAAAGGAATGACTTGTGATTATCAGTCTCCATATGGTGCAACAAATTATTATTTATCAAAAACGTTTAATGCATCTTCTGTGACTTCAGGAATAGTTTATGCATCATTTCTTTATAGCCCAAATGGTTCATTAAATACTCAGTCAAATGCTCCTCTACTATATCTAACCGGAAATTCTTCAACTTCCGGAGTTTCTGTATATGTAGGAAAAGCCTTATCTCCAAACGATGCAATAAATTTCAGATTTGGGACAACCAGAGGAAGTTCAACTGCCGCTGATATAAAATGGAGCTCAACAGAATATTCGATGGATACATATAAATCAACAGTATTTTTTATTGTTTTAAAATATGACATAACTAATCAAACTTCGTATTTATATATTAATCCAATAGTAGGTGCTTCAACGGAACCAACCGCAGATGCTTCTGACGCTACATCTGCCAGTCCTAAAACATCATTACAAGTAATTGAAGTAAAAGCTAATGGAAGTACAAAGACTGTATATAAAATGAGTAGCATCAGGGTTACAACTACCTGGGACGAAGCTGTTGCAGCTCAATCTACCGCACCTCAATTAAGTGCTCCGGCAGTGGGAACTGCATCAGCTATTAATTCAACGGGATTCACCGCTAACTGGTCTTCTGTTGCTAATGCTTCGGGGTACGACGTAAAAGTGTATTTAGGCACTAATCTTATCAGCACTACAAATGTAAGTGGACAGTCCACTGAGAGTTTAACCATTACCGGGTTAATGTCGGGAATTTCATATACTTATAAAGTAATTGCTAAGGGAGATATAACAAATTACAGTGATTCTGATCCTTCTTCAGCTTCAACAGCTTTCAATACAACAGACCCATATGCATCAGATGCCATTAATACTGATTTTAGTAACAGTTCTTGGGGTGACCCTGTGACTTCTCAGCCCACTACAGGCTCATATCCTTCCAGCAGTGTCAATGGTTTTGATTTAAATTCAGCAGTTCTGTACAGTGGAACAGTTAGAGGCATCAAAGGAGAATTACATACTAATCGTATTGCAATAGATAAATTAGCTTCAAGCGGAAGTGTAACCTTACCAACTGCAAATTCACTCAAACAAATTGAAATTCATGCTACTGCGGGAACAGCAGGAAATGGTTTTGTTTTAAAAGAATTTAATGCTACTACCAACACATGGGATGCCATTGGAGGAACTTATGTGTACGATGCCAACTCAAAAGCAGCCGGTACAGATTCAATTTATATTATACCTGTTTCACGTTCAGTTCCTACAAAGTTCAGAATCGAAAATCCAACCAATGGTGGTATTTATTTAATGCAGATTATCACACGTATCAATAATCCGGCTTTACTCTCAAAACCTGATATTGGAGCTTCTTCCGGAATTTCACAAAGCAGTTTTACTGCAAACTGGACAGCTGTAGCAAATGCAACCGGTTATAAAGTATATGTTTATCAAGCAGGTTCGGAAATTACAAATTCTCCATTCTCTGTTAACGGACAATCAACAGAAAGTCTTGCAATTACCGACTTAACTGCCGAAACCGCTTATACTTTCAAAGTCCAGGCAATTGGTGACAATGATTTAAATTATTCTGATTCGTTCTTATCGTTTGAAGGTACAGCTACAACAAGTACTGCCACAGGTCTCGAAAACAACACTACAAATGCAAATCTGATTGTTAACGGTAAATTTGTAACAGCATCCCAAACCGGAAATTTTAAAATTTATAATTTACAGGGTGCTCGTTTAGTTACAGCTAATTCCGTCAGTACAATTAACACTCAACTTCCTTCAGGACTGTATATTGTAACCTTCACTTCAGGGAATGAGTTGCAAATAATAAAAAAAATATCAATCAAATAATAATTCTTTTTAGCCGAACGCCGTCTTAAACCGGCGTTCGGAATTTTTAATTTCAATATATAAATGAAAAAACTCTATCTCTTTCTCTTCACAATTATATCTGCTATAAATACTGCCAATGCAGGAGTTTTTACAGACGAGATATTCAATTATTCCGTATTGAATTTAATTGATGAAACATCATGGACAACTGCAGGTACTCTCACTACAGGTACCGGAAGAAACATTATCTCTTCTGCATTAACTTATTCAAACAACGGCAAAACATATATTTTATCGGGCGAAGGTAAGACCTTGAACAGCGATATATCTTCATGCACTGATTACAAATCATACAAACCATTTAGCACCAGTTCAATAAGCACTGATGCCGTTTATATGTCCTTTATGTACAAAGCTGGTGTGGCACAGGGACAAACTAATTCAGAAGTTATGGGTATGGCAGACGGAACAAATCAGGGACCGAGATTATGGGCAGGGAAAGGAGTAAATAACACTTCCAACTTTAGATTTGGACTTACACGTGGTGTTACTACAAGTGCATCAATCATTTGGGGAACAACAGAATATTCAGACGTTTCGGCAACCATGCTGATAGTGATAAAATATGATTTTGCCACTTCAACTGCTTCGATTTTTATAAATCCTGAATTAGGTACAACCACAGAACCAACTGCTGACATAATAGATAATACCACGACTACATTTCGTACTCAGTTAAATAACATGTGGATCAGAAGTCAGGGATCAAGTGCTGTAAAATTTAATGTTGGCGGCATACGTGTTGCATCTACATGGGCGGAAGTAGTGGCAGACAAAAATACTCCGAAATTAGATACACCTGTAGTAGGTGCAGCTTCAGATATCACCGAATCCGGGTTTACTGCAAACTGGTCGACAGTTGAAAATGCAATCGGTTATAGTGTCTTGGTTTATCAGGGACCAACACTTGTCAGTACTACTTTTGCAAGCGGTCTGAGCACATCAAGTTTGATAATAACCGGGCTGACAAGTGGTGCGGAATATACTTATAAAGTCTTAGCAAAAGGGAATGGAGCAGACTTTACAGATTCAGATACATCTGCATCTTCTTTAGCATTCTCAACCATTGGAGTTGTATCGACTGACCGTATTTTAACCAACTTTGGTGATGGAACCTGGGGAACTGTTGAGACAACATCATATACATCAGGAAACTACCCAACATCTACTGTTAACGGTTTTAGTTTTGTGAAAGCATTTTTATACACAGGAACTGTAACCTGTGCTACCGGAGAAACGCATATAAACCGTATTCTACTGGATAAAAATTCTCAGGGAGCTGTTCTTGAATTTCCCCCATTAACAACTGTTGGTGAAGTTCAGATTCATGCGGCAACCGGAACAGATGCTATGAGTTTCAGGCTGGAAGAACTCGTTGGTTCTACCTGGACAGTGATTGATACCTATACAACACGAAAATCACCCGATAGCATTTACGTTATTCCGGTTTTAAGAAATTCGCTTACAAAACTCCGCATTGCAAACAATACCGGAAGCGGGTTGTATGTTTATAAAATAGTAACCCTGACATATCAGGAAGCAACTGAGCTGACTTTAAGATCTTCTTCACCTGTCGAAGGTGATGTTGTTTATTCAAATCTAAAGAAAACGCTGAATTTTACTTTCAATAAAAATGTAAATTTAGGCAATGGTACTATTTTATTAAACGATACTGAAATTCCACTGAACACATGTATTCTAACCAATAATATTGTAACTGTTCCTGTTACATTGACTACCAATCCCGGTTCGAATAAAAATTATACACTTAAAGTTTCTGCCGGAGCTTTTGTCGAGACCGGAAATCCAACGAATCTTTCGAAAGCCATTTCTATCAATTTCCAGACTTTGAAATCAGTGGCATATCCGACGAATTACAATGGAATTGTGGATATTGTTTATAAAAATGTGAATAGTGAAAACACCCGAATGGATGTATATTATCCAACGAATCCGCCTGCGCCTGTTCCTGTTATCATCAATATGCATGGCGGCGGTTGGAATCATGGTTATAAGGAAGACCAGGGTGGTTTCAGTGTATATTTCAATATGGGTTTTGCCGTGGCTAATGTGGAATACCGAATGACCGGTGAAACGCAGGCACCTGCCGCTGTTGAGGATGTTCGCGGAGCAATGATTTATTTGTTGAATCATGCTCAGGAACTGAATATTGATCCTATGAAGATTGTATTTCAAGGCGGTTCGGCAGGAGGTCATTTGGCATTGATCGCCGGATATCTGCGCAACAATCCATTATTTGATAATGATTGCACACCATACACAGGAAACTATAAGGTAATGGCTGTAATTG
>MTLE01001946.1_pt3 | contig 14114 bp, 12 predicted proteins | sample 1982461 | NCBI WGS metagenome assembly MTLE01 (sample SAMN05712605, study PRJNA340218) | biofilm metagenome | isolation source: sample SPL anode biofilm adapted to -200 mV | place: USA | collected 2012-02-03
TGGTGGTGAAAAACGGGTCGAACATCTTCTTTTGCGTTTCGGGCGACATGCCGCAGCCATTGTCCCGCACTTCCACAAACACATAGTCTCCCACGGCCAGCGCGCGTTCTTGGCTCGCTCGCACCACTTCGGGCACGTCATCCCAGAAAGACTCGACACAGCGGCGAACCCCGGTGCTTACCTTGATCCATCCTGGCTGGCCTAACAGCGCCTCCGAAGCGTTGGTGACCAAGCTGATTACGATCTGCCGCACCTGAGCGGCGTCGGCGGTGAATTGGGGCAGGGCTTCCGCGCCTTGGAATTGGTAGGCGGTGTTGGGGGCGATAACCCCTTTGAGCACGGGTTGCAGTTCGGTGATGAGCTGGTTGAGATCCGTTAAAGTGCCCACGAACCTGCCGCGCCCGGAATAGGCGAGCATTTGCTGTGAAAGATCGGCGGCGCGCCAGGCGGTTTTTTCAATCTTTTCGACGTAACCGCGGGTGGCGGAGCCAGCCTCAAGTTCCTGGCGCGCCAATTCGGCGTTGCCAATGATCGCCATCAGGAGGTTGTTAAAATCATGGGCGATCCCGCCGGCCAAAATGCCCAAGCTTTCGAGGCGCTGGGTTTGTTGCAGGTGGCGCTCCAATTTCAAGCGTTCATCCTCAACCCGTTTTTGATCGGTGATATCCAGCACCACGCCTTCCACCCAACTGGGCTGGCCCTGAATATCCGTGCCGAAAGTGCAGCGCTCGCGCACATGGCGGATTTCGCCGTTGGGCCGCACGATGCGATATTCGGTGTCCAAGGGGGCGCGGCCCTCTTTGGCGGAGATTTGCTCCTGGCGCAACCGCTCCAAATCATCCGGATGAATCACCTTCATGAACCCTTCGGGCGTGACGGGTTTGCCTGCGGGCCAGCCGAAGATGCGGTGCATTTCATCCGACCACTCGACCCGCCCGCTCTGCAAATCGCCGCGCCAGCTGCCCAAGTGCGCAATGCGCTGGGCTTCGGCCAGGTGGCTTTCGGAATTGCGCAACCGCTCCTCCGAATGCGCATGTTCGATGGCCAATTGGGCCAATTCCGCCGCGCCGCGCACCAGTTGCCATTCCTCATCGCGTGGTTCGCGGGCCTCGGGACAGTAAAAGGCCACCGTGCCCAAAACTTCGCCACTGCGCGCCAGAATGGGGGAAGACCAGCAGGCGCGCAGGCCAGTGGCTTCGAGCTGGGGCTTGAGCGCCCGCCAATCGGGATGGTTGAGCAGGTCGGGCGCTAGCACGGGCTTGGCCGCATGCGCCGCCGCGCCGCAGGCTAAAGCGTGTTCTCCAATCTCCAGGCCGTCCAAAACGTGCGTCAGAAATTCCGGCAAGTTATAGGAGGCGCCTAAACGCAGGCGTTTATCCGGGCCCAGCAATAGGATGGAGCAGCCTTGGCGCGGTTCGGCGATTTCCAAATGCTTGACGATGCCCCGCAATACTTCAGGCAGTTCTTGGTAACGGGCGAGAGATTCGAGGACTTGGCTGCGGCCATGCCAAAGCTGGCGTTCCCGGCGGCTGGCCCGGTCTCGGCGCACCAAGAAAACGGAGCGGGCAGCCAGCGCCAGCAATAGCAATGCGTTGGCAGTGGTGGCCAGCAGGAGGGTAGGGTCGAGTTTCATGCCGGAAAGCGAGAGTCCTCCCCTTTTATTAACCGCGCCCCAGGTTCCATGTTTGAATGATAACAGGTTATGCCGTTGGTAGCAATCGGCAATTTCCCGCGGGACAAACGTAAAACGCGCACGTGATCTGCTTGCGTGGCATGCGGGCACGAAAAAAAGGCGATACCCGAGGCAGGGCATCGCCTAGCAAATACGGTTAAGAAAAACCTAGGCCTTGGCGGCCGGGGCTTCTTCTTTCTTCCAGGTGCGTTTGGGCGGGCGGGTCACCAAACCACGCTTGATCGCTTTGGCGGTCACGCGCACATAGCGCACCTCGCCATCGATCAACATGCGCACGCGGTGCAGGTTGGGGAGGAAGCGCCGCTTGGTAATGGCCGTCACGTGCGTGCCGATACCGCCGCTCTTCTTGGCTTTACCACTGCGCCAAATGATACTGCCCTTCATAGGGCCCTTGCCTGTTAATTTACAAATTCTCGCCATAAAAACCTGTCTTCCCTCAAAAGGAGCGGTTAAGATACCAGCCGCAAAAGGCTTTGCAAGCCCTTATTTCACAAACGAACAATTTGTGATACTTGGGCCACATCCTTGTCCCCCCGCCCCGATAGATTCACAATGATCACCTTGTCTTTCGCCATGCCCGGCGCCCGCCGGATGGCTTCCGCTATTGCATGGGACGATTCCAAGGCTGGAATAATCCCCTCGGCGCGGGCCAAAGTGCGGAACGCTTCCAGCGCCGCATCATCTTTAGCATAAGTATATTCCGCGCGTTTCATATCGTGCAGCCAGGCGTGTTCCGGCCCCACTGCCGCATAGTCCAATCCCGCCGAAACACTGTGCGTCAGCTGGATTTGCCCGTGCTCATCCTGCAACACATAGGAACGCGTGCCTTGCAGCACTCCCAACGCCCCACCTTGGAAGCGCGCGGCGTGGCGGTTAGCCACAATGCCCTCGCCACCTGCCTCCACGCCAACCATTTGCACCGATGTATCCCCGACAAATGGATAAAATAGCCCGATCGCGTTCGAGCCGCCGCCCACACAGGCGATCAGCATGTCCGGCAACCGGCCTTCTTTTTCTAAAATCTGCCGCCGGGCCTCGTCGCCGATGACCCGCTGGAAATTGCGCACCATCATCGGGTACGGATGCGCCCCATACGCGGTGCCTAAAATGTAATGCGTCGAACGCACGTTGGTGACCCAATCGCGCATGGCCTCGTTGATGGCTTCCTTGAGCGTTTGCTGGCCGGCCTTGACGGAAACGACTTCCGCACCCAAGAGCTTCATGCGGTACACGTTAAGCTCCTGCCGGGCGCAATCCACCGCCCCCATGTACACCACGCATTGCAGGCCGAACATGGCGGCCACCGTGGCCGTTGCCACCCCGTGCTGGCCCGCGCCCGTCTCGGCGATCACCCGCGTTTTGCCCATCCGGCGCGCCAGCAACACTTGCCCGATGGCGTTGTTGATCTTGTGCGCCCCAGTGTGCAGCAAATCCTCGCGCTTGAGGTAAATCTTCGCTCCCCCGAGCTGCCGTGTGAGCCGCTCGGCATGATACAACGGCGTGGGACGCCCGCAGAACTCCCGCAGGTAATACTCCAGTTCGCGCTGATATGCCGGGTCTTTCAACGCCAGTAAATACTGCGTCTCCAGCTCCTGCAACGGTTGCACCAGCGTCTCCGGCACATACCGCCCCCCATAAGGCCCAAAATGCCCCTGAGCGTCCGGCAGTTGATTCGTCTCAGCCATAACGGCGACCAACATACGGCCTGGGGGAGGGGATGTAAAGAGGGGGTGCGAATAACGGAGCCGGGCGATCCGAAGGCGGATCGCGCTTCTCTGGCTTGCAAATTTCGAAATAAACGCTATTTTCTGTAATAACAGAAATGAAACTGAATCCGGTCATCGAAAAACTGGTCCTGCATTGGGGGGAAATGGGGGCGCGCTGGGGCATCAGCCGCATGGTGGCGCAAATCCACGCCTTGCTCTACTTTTCGCCTAAACCCATGGCGGCGGATGAAATTGTGGAGACGCTGGGAGTTGCCCGTTCGCATGTCAGCAATAGTTTGAAAGAATTACAGACGTGGGGAGTGGTGAAGGGAGTGTATCTCATGGGGGATCGCCGGGAACACTTTCAATCCATCAAGGATGTTTGGCAATTGTTCGAGATTTTGCTGGATGAACGCAAACGACGGGAGATGGACCCTACGCTTAAAGCGTTGCGAGAAACCCAAGCGCTGGTGAAGGATGGAACGGACGTAGATCCCCACACCGCTGGCCGGGTGAAGGAAATGTTGGAATTTTTCGAGCAGATGGACGGTTGGTACGGCGAAGTCCGCCGGCTGCCTTTGGAGTCCCGGGTCAAGCTGGTCAAATACGCTTCAAAACTGCGAGGCTGGCTTGGCTAAAAAAATTTAAACCATAATTTCTGTTATTACAGAAATATAAGATATTATGACGAGCAAAATTCATGCGGTGACAGGTGCTTTTGGGTATTCGGGGCGGTATATCGCCGCCCAATTGCTCAAATTAGGCTTTCCAGTCATTACGCTGACCAATTCCTTGCGGCGTGAGAACCCTTTCGGCGATCAGGTAAAAGCGTTTCCGCTGGCTTTTGATGATCCGGAATCGTTGACGGCATCTTTGCGCGGCGTCGAGGTCCTTTATAACACCTATTGGGTCCGGTTTAATCATCGCACGTTTACCCATGAGCAAGCCGTGCGGAACACCTTGGCGCTTTTTGCGGCCGCGAAACGCGCCGGAGTGCGGCGAGTGGTGCATGTCAGCATTACCAATCCCACTCTGGATTCGCCGCTGGAGTATTTCTCAGGCAAAGCGCGCCTGGAACAAGCACTGCAACAATCCGGCCTTTCGTATGCCATCCTCCGGCCCACGGTCCTTTTCGGGCGCGAGGATATTCTTATAAACAATATCGCGTGGGCGTTGAGGCGTTTTCCTTTCTTCGCGGTGTTTGGGAATGGCGCCTATCGGTTGCAGCCGATTCATGTGGATGATTTAGCCGGTTTGGCGGTGACGGAGGGAATGAGTTCGGAAGATAGGGTGATTAATGCTATCGGCCCGGAAACCTTCACCTACCGTGAGTTAGTTGCGGCCGTTGGCAAGGCGCTTGGTTGCCGCCGCCGTATCATCCAAGTGCCACCCGCTCTGGGATATGCTTTCGGCAAGATGATTGGCTGGCTGATGCGCGATACTTTCATCACGCGCGAAGAAATTCGTGGCCTCATGGCCAATTTGCTCTGTGTAAATACTCCCAGCACCGGAAATTTGCCCCTTACTCAATGGATGCAACATAACGCGGATAGTTTAGGGAAGCGTTACGCGAGTGAACTTGACCGCCGCCGGGACCGTGAAAGACCGTATTTCCACAGCTGACTTGATGCCGATAGGTCGGGTTGAAAGTATTTAAGGGAAAATGGTTTTTACCTTGAGAAAGTGAATCTCGTGATCCTGATCATTATCCGGTGAGGCGAATACGATTTAACTAAGTATCGCCTGGCCATAAAACGCGCTTGGATATTTCTACCCGCCCGCATCATTGCTTTCCCAACTGTATTGATGCATGCATCGGCTGGCTCTTTGAGCCCGATATTCCTGCTGGCTTGGAGCAAGGCAGGAAATCAATAAAAGCAGCCCTCAAAAAAATGCGACGCAGGTAAACTGCCGGGCTTTCGTTTAAGGTGGAATTAGTCTGGCATGATATATGCTATCTTTTGTGATGACTTTTAGATGGATGATTTGCATGTGCCGCCTCGATCTAACTCAAGGGGCGACGCTCGCAGGGATTTTAAGATAAGGGATGTCCCATGACCTGATACCCGCCACGGAGTGTTGTTCTTAAAAAGTATAATATACATAGAATATATGTCAGTAATAGGATATTTATTAAATCATAATAATCCAATAAATCCTTTAGGCCGATCCATCCACGCGGTGCGTAAGCATCATGCCATGGCCGGGGCCAGGCTAAAGAAAGAAGCGTTCTATTGCCGCGCTTTGAGTGGTGAATCCTCCTATAACATATCCGTTAACTCCGATATGACCCTCTCGTGCAATTGCACGGATTTTGATCGTAGCGCGGTGTTAGGGGATTTGTCGCGTGATTCTTTGCCGGATATTTTGCATGGGCCCACCGCCCAGCGCTTTCGCAACCAGCTAGCCAAGGGGGTGCTGCCACTGGCGCGCTGCCCGGGATGCTGTGATTTACGCCGAGTCAGCAGAGAGCAGGCCGAACACCACCGAATTCATTTTGAAATGCCCCGCAAGGGAATCATGATTGAAAACACGATTCGCTGCAATTTGCGCTGCATCGGCTGCTACCAAAACGTGACCGCGCGGGAGCGCGATAAAAAGTCACTGACTCTTGAGGATTTGAAAATGCTTTCACGGATGGTCCGGGAGCATCGGATTGAGCGGGTTTCGTACTTCAAATTAGGTGAGCCTTTTCTTTCTCCCACGTTGCATGAGGAATTGGCCATTTTGCGAGCCGGCAACCCGCAACTAACCATCAGCATGGCGAGCAATGGCATGTTAATAAACAGCGACCGCCAGCGAGAGGCGGCTATGCTGTTGGATGAACTGGTGGTTTCCCTCGACGGCATGGACCAGGCCACCGTTTCCCGATACCAAAAAGGCAGCGATTTCGACCGGGTTTATCAAAACCTCTGTGACCTGATCGCCTGCCGCAACTTGCGCGGCAAAACCACTCCCGTCATTGAGTGGAAATACGTGCTGTTTAACTGGAATGACCGTTCCCAAATGATTTATCGCGCCATCGAGCTCGCCCGCGATGCCCAAGTGGATATTCTCTCGTTTTGTCCCACCCGCACCCCCTTGCATGGCATTTCCTGGCGCTATTACCTGGGCCGTTTTTTTTCAACCATTGGCCAGCCTTCCTGGAAAGGAAGGGAAATCCGGTTTGACCCCGCAAAGCAGCCTGCTGCCCTCCTTCAAAATTGACTCTCAAACTTTCTGCCATCGCCAGTGAACAATCCTCTCAGCTCGGTTGCTGTATGTTGAGGCCACAAATCCATTCGCACTCATTTCGAATTCGCATTGACCCCGCAGGCCACCCGTTTAGTTTAGGCGCATGACAGTCCCGCAAAATGTGGATAGCCCGCAAGCCGAGGTTGTCGCCGATGCCCCTCCGGCGTTGGTGCAACCCGCCGCCGCCGTGACTCCCGGCGGAAAAGGGCAATCCGCGCCGGACCGTTCGCTGGACCAGTGGCGCGGGCTGGCCTTGCTCCTGGTTTTAGTTTCGCACGGATTCTTCTACACCGGGCGGGTGCCGGGCATTGGCCGGGCGGGGGTGAATTTGTTTTTCTTCGTTTCGGGCATTTTGGTGTTCCGCTCGCTTTCCCGGGGACCGGAAAGCCGCTGGGCCCGGGCTTGCGATTTCTGGTATCGCCGAGGCAAACGTCTGGTTCCTGCCAAATATTTTTACCTGCTCTGCATGTCAGTAACCGTGTTCCTGGTGGGCGCACCAGTGGTCACCGATGAGTTCCGCGGCTGGTTTTTCAAGGAATTGCCCAGCGCCCTTCTCTATTACCGCAATTACTACATGCCGGTGCACGATACCGTGCCCGAGAATCTGAGCGGCCACTTGTGGAGCCTAGCGTGCGAAATGCAGTTCTACATTCTGGCGCCGCTGATCTTTTTCGCAGGTGGCAAGACCACCCTTCGGCGATCCCTGGTTTACGGCAGTTTGCTGGCGATTTTCCTGGCGTTGGGAGCGCGCGGGTTGGCGAAAAACCTCGACAACCCTTACACCTTCCAAGTCGCTGCCTGGCCCATGATGGCGGGTTTCTTTTGCGAATTTCTTCGCGCAACTTTCCCGAAGCTGATCACGCCCTTGGGCAAACCCTTAACTGCCCTGGGCCTGTTAGCGCTCGTGGCACTCGTGCCGGCGCTGCTTTCGGGGCACAAAAATTCGGTGGTGCTGGCGGGCACGCTCCTGGTGGCGGGCTGCCTGGGTTGCTACCTGGCCGGGATCGCTCCCCGCAATTGGTGGGGCGATTCCTTTCACTTCCTGGGCAATCGCACGTACTCGATGTACCTGTGGCAGCAACCGTTGACAATCGGCGGATTCTTTCCGACATGGTTCCACCCCTGGGGCGCATTGCTTGCCATCCCGCTCGGCGCGCTGAGCTTCCGTTATTTGGAAATGCCCTTCATGTCCAAATACAAAAAACCCGCTCCCCCGCAATGAACTCCACGCGCGCCTATCGCCTGCTATGCGGTTTCCTGCTATTGACGCTGGCGGGCATTGGCTTGGGCGGTGGCTGGGTAGCCAAACACTTTTACGCGCGCGAACTCGCGGTCCGGCTGCAACCTAGCGCGACGCAGCCTCCGCGCCTCTCCGGCAATCCCACTGGCCTGCGCGTGCTGTTTCTGGGTGATTCCCGCGCTGCCACTTGGCCCGCGTTGCCGGCGGACCGCTTTCTCTCCTGCAATGCTGGAGTCGCAGCGGAAACCACCGCCCAGATCCGCCTGCGCTCCGAAACCGCGCTGGCGCAAGCCAAGCCCGCCGTGGTGGTGTTTCAAGCGGGCATCAACGATCTCAAGGCTATCGGCGTGTTCCCTGACGCGGCGGCAAGTATTCAGGCGCAGTGTGTCAGTAACATTCTGGAAATCGTCAACCAATGCCGGCGGCAACAAGCCAAAGTGGTCCTCTCCCTAATCATCGCTCCCGGGAAAGTCTCCCTCGCGCGCCGCTGGGTGTGGTCGCCGGAAATTAACCCCGCCGTGCAAGCGGTGAACGAGCGTTTGCGCCAGGAATTTCAGAAGGCCGATGATGTGGTTTTATTCAATATCGACGCTATCCTGCGCGCTAATGCGCCGAGGGACCAGCCTTACGCGGACTATCTCGACACTCTCCACCTAGCGCCTTCCGGCTACCAAAAATTGGAGTCGGAATTAATCAAAACGATCGAAAAACTCTCCGCGACGAACTCGCCTTCCAAGTAAACTTAGACTTGGCGCGATTTCCCTAGAAGAAGCGTCCGAAGCTTCTGCGCTCGTTCAAGCGACTGGCCGAGGCCGGACGGCCCCATTTTGAACCTCCCACCGGATTAATTCCCGGCCCAGTTCGCGCGGCCAATTCTCCTCGGTGCACGTCATAAACACCTGGCCTTTGGCTTGGCGCGCGTGTTCCAGCAACGGCAAAAAACCAGCTCGCCGCCGGGCGTCCAACTCGCCCATCACATCGTCGATGAGGAGAATGGGTGGCGCGCCGCGCGCTTGAGTTAAATATTCTGCCTGCGCCATTTTCAAGGCGATGGCGATGGTGCGTTTCTGGCCTTCGCTGCCGAACTGGGCGGCGGACCGGCCATTGATGGCCAGGCGCAACTCATCGCGATGCGGCCCCACGAGCGTGGCGCGCATCACGCGTTCGCGCGCGCGGGATTGGGCGAGTTCCACCGCGAAATCACTTTTAACGCTGGGTTGGTATTCGAGGCTCAAATCCTCGGTCTCCGGAGCAATGCGCCGCGCCGCCGCCAAGGCCATGGGGGCCAGGCGAGGCAGCAAATCCTGGCGCTGGCGCATCACCTGCTGGCCGGCGGCGAGCAACTCACGTGTGAAACTTTCCAGCGCGTCCGCGTCGGGCCGGGGTTGCTTGAGCAAGGCATTGCGGGCGCGCACCGCGCGCGCGTAGCGTTGCAGCAAGGGCAGGTATCCAGGCTGGGTTTGGGCCAAAAGCAAATCGAGAAAACGCCGTCGCGCGCTGGCCGCGCCTTTGATGAGTTGCAAATCCTCCGTGCAAAAAACCACCGCCTGGATAATGCCGTAAAACTCGGAAAGCTTGCGCACCGGATGGCCATCCAGGGCGAGGTTTTTCTTGCGGGCGGACCAGTAGAATTTGACCTCGTGCGCCCCTTGGCCCACGACTACCGCGCCTCCCGCGTAAAAACCCGTCTGCCCTTGGCGCACCATCTGCGCGTGACCCGAGCCGCGGAACGAGCGCAAAGTGGAAAGCAAGTACACGGCCTCCAGCAGGTTGGTCTTGCCCTGAGCGTTTTGCCCTAAAAGCACATGGAAGCCGGGCAGGAACTCCATGTCCAGCCGGGCGTAATTCCGAAAATCCCGGAGCTTGAGCCGCGCCAAATGCACAGCCTAGTGTTTAAGCCAAAACCCGGCATATAGCAATCGGGCAATCGCCCTTCAATTATAACTCCTCCACGAGGAGCCAGGTCGAGCTAGGGATTTGGATGTTTCTCTGCGCCGCTCCTACTTAAGTGATGGCAGGGAAGGTGCTGATTTATTTGTGCAAATTACTCAGCGAATAACGATCCAAACGATCATCCGAAGAGAACCAAAAATTGCAGTACCAGCCTTCATGGATGGCGCTCATCATTGGCTTCGGCGCTGGTATCGCGGGATTAAAAAACACTGTAGCGCTTAGGGAGGAATTGGTTGAATCTCGTGTGTGTTCTATTAATGCGGCGCCAAATAATTGCCGAGTTTCCACTAAATTCATACCCCGCTTAATCAACCCACGATCAATGGCGGCAATCATCATATCGCGCTTGGCACTAGGACTGGCAGCGGTATATGTTGTGGAAAAGTTTTCGATAGAAACGGTTGGCTTTTTCTCAGTGGATTTGACATCAGCTTTAACGCGTTGGTCTTTACCGAATCCGAGGCGTGGTCCCAAGTGAAAAACCATCAGCGCCGCCAAGCCACCGAAGATCGCCAGCAAAACAGCTATGCCTATTTTTGTAGTTCGCCACATCGGGTTTACATAGCGCAATATGACACTTGGCAAGATTTCTGAAAGTAAAAAGGCTGGTTTGCCAGGAACCAGACTACCTGCAATAATCGTTCACGATGAAACCTCGGGTAATCGCGGCCATCTTTGCCCTCCTGGCTCTGGGTTTGTTGGCGATTTGGCTTTTTGTCAGCCCCAGGCTGGCGACTCAGTATTTGGCTCCCCAATTAGCCTGCGCGTGCCGTGATCTTACAATTTTAGAGTTTTCCAATGGAAAGGTTCGTTTACACCTTCTTGCGCACACTAAATATTACGAGTTTGGCACCTACGAAACTATCGGAAACCATGTCATTTGGCACTTAAAGGACTACGGAGCTGACTTTGAGGTTACACCACAATTTCTCGGGCTATACGCCTGCAATCGCCAACAGCGCCTGGCCCAGTTTTTTCCCAAATCCTTCCGATATATCGACACTTCTCAAACTAAAGCCAGCACCCAGTCTATTACCAATTTTCTAAAGAAACTTTCCTACGGCTTTAACCAAATCCCATCCGATTGAGCAGCCCGCGTTATCACTTCTGCCCCTGCGCCCATTCGGCCAGTTTTTCGCGGAAAATTTTGGCGTTATGGCGGATGTCCACCGGGAAGGCGGGGTGGATGAAGAAGTGGCTGATGGGCCGCGTGTGCGGATAGGTGGCCGTGAGGGCGCGCAATTGCGCGAATAGTTCCGCTGGATTAACGGTTGCTCCAGGTTCGAGTTCAACGCAGATGGCCGGGATGCGCTGGCCGTCTCGCGTGATGCCCACCAGTGCGGAACGGTACACCGCCGGGTGCGTGTTGATCACCGCTTCGCACGGAATGGTGTAGAACACGCCGTTGCCGGTCTGGACTCGATGGGCTTTGCGGCCGCAGAACCAAATGCGCCCCTGGGCGTCCAGATACCCCACATCGCCCATGCGATGCCAGAAATCACCCGTTTCAGGCTGGCCGATTTTCGCCAAACGCGTGGCTTCGGGGCGGTTGAAATAGGAGCGTGTGGCGTGGGGGGCTTTCACCACGATCTCGCCAATCTCGCCTGGCGGCGCGATCAATGCATCGCTCCATTCGGCGATGGGTTCGTCGCTCACGCGAATCACCCGCACTTCCAGTCCCGGCACCGTGCGCCCCACGCAGACACCTTTGCCCTGATTCGTCAGGGCCACGGTTTCGCCCAGCATTTCGTTGGTGCCGATGGAGGCCACGGGCAAACACTCAGTGGCGCCGTACGGGGTGAACACTTGGGCGCCTGGCGGCAGGAGCTTCGCGAACCGCTGCAAATTTTTGGCCGAAGCCGGCGCGCCCGCGGAAATCACCCGCCGCAACGTGGCCAGCTTGATGCCGTGCTCCTCGCCATAGCGGCCTACGCGGTTGATCAACGCCGGGGAGCCGAACATATTGGTCACGCCAAAATTTTCGATGGCTTCGAGAATCTTTGCCGGGTCCACCTGCGCGGGGCGCGTGGGGTCCATGTCCGGCAAAATAGCCGTCATACCCAAAGCGGGATCGAACAGCGCGAACAACGGAAACGTCGGCAAATCAATTTCGCCCGGCTCGATGCCATAGAGCTGGCGCACGTGCGCGACTTGCGCGGTGAAAATCTCGTGGGTGTAGACTACGCCTTTCGCCGGGCCGGTGCTGCCGCTGGTAAACAGGATGGCGGCGGTTTCTTGCGGACGCGGAATCATCGGTGTGAATTGGGCAAAATCATCGCCCATCGCCATGATCTCTGACAACGTGTGTCCGCCCAGCCAAGCCCGGCCGCCCACGGTGATTTTCACCCCCACCGTCTGCTTGGCCCAGCCGAACAGCACGCGCGCCGCGTGCGCTTTGGGAATGCCGACGAACGCTTCCGGCGCGGCCTCACCCAGGCACTTGCCGAGGTAACGAATCCCAATGCCAGGATCGATGAGCACCGGCACCGCGCCTAATTGCAGCAGGCCGAACGTGAGCGCAAAAAAATCCAAGCTAGGCGGCACCATCAGGGCCACCCGCGTGCCGCGTTGCACCCCCACTTTTTGCAGGCCGCAAGCGATCCGGCGGCAGGCGTTGTCCAACTGGCGAAACGTGTAATGCGTGTAACTGACCCGCCCGGCGGCATCGCGTCCGTGCGGAAACACCACCGCCGCCCGATGCGGCTGGCTTTCGGCCATGGCGCTCAGGTGGGATGCGATGTTACTGGTGATAGCCGTAGCCATTGGGTTGGGTCAGGTTTTAAGAAATTGCCGGACCAGCGGCAAGATTTCGTCGCGCGCGTCCTCCAGCACCAAGTGGCCGGCCTGGGGGAACGTGTGAACTTGCGCGGCGGGCAATTGCCGACGCCATTCCGCCAGGAAATGCTTATTGAATACCCAATCGCGCTCGCCCCACAAAATGAGCGCAGGTGTTTTCTGAAACTTCGCCAAGCCCGCTTGCGTGGCGCTTACGAGCGCATAACTGGGATCGCTAGTCACAAGCGGAATATCCTGCACAAAGCGCAGGTGCGCGAGGCGGTTTTGCGCGCGGCCGCAAGGGGCCATATATCCCGCGCGCACTGGCGCGGACAATCCATGGCAAGCGCCCCAGCGCAAGGTCAACTTCACAAACAGGCCGGTCTGGCGAATCAAAAAATCGGCTAACGGCGTGCGGCGGCACAACAATAACGAAAGCGGCAGCCGTGTGGTGGCGGGCAAATGAAAGCCACCGGTATTGAATACCACCAAACGCCGAATCCGCTCGGGATGTTTGGCCGCGTAAGTCATGCCGATCATTCCGCCCCAATCGTGCACCACCAGCGTGATGGGTTGGGTTAAATTCAGATGATCGATCAGGGCTTCCAGGTCGGCGACGCGGCGGGCCAAGGTGAATTCGTATTGGCCGGATTCCGGCTGATCCGAAAAGCCGCAGCCCATGTGGTCCGGGACAATGGCGCGAAACTCATTGCGCAGGCCCAGCACCAAATTGCGGAACATGAAGGACCACGTGGGATTGCCGTGCAGCATGACCAGCGGTTCGCCCTGGCCTTCGTCGAGATAGTGCAGATTCAGGCCGCCGAGATTGAGGCGCGCGCCTTGGAAAGGGTACTGAGCCAGCCCTACCATTCAAACCCCATCATCAAGCAGGTTAAGCCGCTGCCAATGCCCAGGAAGGCGACCCGCTTTCCGGGCTTCAATACGCCGCGTTCGTCAGCAATGGCCGCCGTCACCGGCAGCGCCGCCGTGCCCATGTTGCCCAGGTAACGGTAGGTGGAATAGTCTTTTTCCTTGGGCACTTGGATGGCTTTTAGAATGGAATCTTGGTGGCCGCTCCCCACCTGATGGCACACCACGCGATCGATCTCCGACGCCTGCCATTGCAGGCCGTCCAAGAAATGGGCCCAAGTTCGCTGGCCTAGCTGCACTCCGTTTTTCAACACCGCCACCGAATCGGTGGCCATGAATTCTTGGTGCAAGCCCGTGGAGTTGTCGCGTTGCAGGCCCCAGCGGCAAAGCCGGTGATGCTCGGGATCGGTTTCACAAACCGCGCCCGCCAGCCGGTGCCGCGCGGCGCCCGGAAAAGAGCCATCGGTCAGCAGCATCGCCACCGCGCCGGAACCGCCCGTGAACGTGGCCAGCGCGGGTGTGAACACTTCCATGCCGCCACCTTGCGCCAGGCGGGCCAGAGCGATCTCGTTGATTTCGCGCGAAGACTCGCAGGAAACCACCAGGCCGGCGCGAATCTGGCCCAACTCGATGCGGTTGGCCA
>MTLE01000191.1_pt3 | contig 14099 bp, 13 predicted proteins | sample 1982461 | NCBI WGS metagenome assembly MTLE01 (sample SAMN05712605, study PRJNA340218) | biofilm metagenome | isolation source: sample SPL anode biofilm adapted to -200 mV | place: USA | collected 2012-02-03
ACGTTCCCGTCGAGGCGGGCCAGCTTGGCGGTGCCGTTGGTGATGACGCCCTTGAGGGCCTCGCGCATCATCGCCGAGGTCTCTTCGCTGATCACCTGCTCTTTGACCTTGGGCTTGAACTCCTGGAGGAGGTTGCCCTGGTCGTTGAAGATCTTCTGGATGAGGTAGGGCTGCATGAGCCGGCCGCCGTTGGCCAGCACGCACCCGGCCATGAGCACCTGGAGGGGCGAGGCCGACAGCCCGTAGCCGTAGCTCATGGTGAGCTGGGTGGTGCGGCTCCACCGGTCCGGCGCCTGGAGGCGCCCTGCGGTCTCTCCCGGGAAGTTCAGGCCGGTGGTCTCGCCGAAACCGAACTTGCGCAGGTACTGGAAGTGGACGGTGGGGTCCAGGCGGAGGCCGATCTTGGCGGCGCCGATGTTGGAGCTCTGCCAGAGCACCGCCTCGAAAGGGATGGTGCCGTGGCTGTGGGTGTCGGTGACCACCTTGTCGGCGTACTTCCACCTTCCGGCCTCGCAGGCGATCATCTCGCCCAGGTGCACCTTGTGCTCCTCCAGGGCCATGGCCGCCGTGAAGATCTTCATGGTGGAGCCGGGCTCGTAGCTGTCCTCCACCGGATGCACCTTGCGCGCGGCCTTCTGGCGCTCCATCTCGCGGCGGTATTCCTCCTTCTCCGAAGCGCTCCACTCGGATTCCGAGCGGTTCAGGAACCGCTTGGGCATGATGTGGTTCGGGTCGAAGGTGGGCGTGCCGGCCATGGCCAGGATCTCGCCGGTCTGGGGGTCCACCACCACGGCGTAGGCGGTGGCGGGGTGGCTGCGCTTGACGCCCTCCTCCAGGGCCTCCTCCACGATGTGCTGGATGGTCGAATCGATGGTGAGCTGGAGGGTGGAGCCGTTCACCGGGATCTTGGCGTAGTTCTCCCGCATGATGAGGAGCCGGCCCTTGGCGTCCCGGGGGGCGATGAGCTCGCCGGGCTTGCCCGCGAGCTGCTCGTCGAAGGTGCGCTCGATGCCCAGCTGGCCCACGCCGTCGATGTTGATGAACCCCACGATCTGGCAGGCCAGGCTGCCCCGGGGGTAGTGGCGCTTGCTCTCGGGGAGGAAGTCCACCCCTTCGATCTTCAGGGCCCTGATGGCTGCGACCTTGCTGGCGGGCAGCTGGCGCTCGATCCACACGAAGGGCTTCTTGCGCAGCAGCCGCTCCAGGACGGCCGAGCGCGGCATTTCCAGGATGGGCGCCAGCTGGGCGGCCACCTTCTGGGCGCTCTGGCGGTCCGGCTCACCCCAGTTGCGCTCCGTGTCCCCCTTCCCGGCCCGGAAGTCGGGGTAGAAGGCGGGCGGGTTGGCGAAGAGGCTCTCCACCTTGAGGGAGATGGCCAGGGACCCGCCCCGGCGGTCCCGCAGCTCGCCCCGGATGGGGGCGATGGGCACCACCGTGGTGTGCTGGCGTTCGGCCCGGAGGCGGTAGTAGCTGTGCTGGACGCCCTGGAGCCACAGGAGCCGCAGGGTGATCAGCAGGATCCAGAACAGGGAGCCCCCCAGGATCCAGGGCAGCCTGGCGTCCACGAGTTCCGAGGCCTCGGGCCTCCCCAGGAGGCGCCGGGGCGAGGGAGAACCGCTGAGGATGCCGCCGATCGCCAATGAGAACCACTTTCACGCCCCAAAGGGCCTTAACGATCTTACTAGAGTCCAACCTGCCCGGGTGGCAGCAGCTTGGCCAGCTTCTGGTCCTCCTTGGTGAAGACCGTGGGGATCAGGTGGCTCTGCTTGTGGGGCACGAGGCCCGTCTTCGCGGCGAAGGCCTGGACCTCCTCGTCCCGCTGGAAGCGGGAGCGTTCCAGGAGCAGGGTGCGCCGGGCCTCCTCCTCGTGGTGGATCTTCTCCCGGATCTCGCTCATCTCGTAGCTCATGCGGGTGTGCTGGATCTTCAGGTAGGCCATGGAGGCCAGGGGCATGGCCAGGGCGAACACCAGGAGGAGCATGCGGAGCACGCCTTCGCCCTCCACCTGGCGGGGGGCATGGGAAAGGGTCTGGCGGGTGTCGAACCGTTTTCCGTTCATCGCGGGTTCCTCATGAGGTCGGAATCGGGAAGCCGCTCCCCGATCCGCAGGCGCGCGGAGCGGGAAGGGGGATTGGCGGCGCATTCGGCGTCCTGGGGCTTGAGGCCGCCGGGATGCACGAGCTTGATGATCCTGGGAAGCGCCACGGGCGAGGTGCGCCCGGGGCCGTCGTAGACGCCGGCGAGGCGCCGCAGGCTCTGCTTGGCGATGCGGTCCTCGAGGCTGTGGAAGGAGATGACGCCGATGCGGCCGCCAGGCTTGAGGCAGGAGACGGCCTTCTCCAGGGTCGCCGACAGGCGCGCCAGCTCCCCGTTGACGGCGATGCGGATGGCCTGGAAGGTGCGGGTGGCGGGGTCGACCTGCTTCTTCTTGCGGGCGGCGTCCCGGGGCAGGACCTTGTAGATGGCCTGGGCCAGGTCGAAGGTCGAGTGGAGCCGGCCGTCGTGGAAGGCCCGCAGGATGTTCCGGGCGATGGGCCGGGAGGCCCGTTCCTCGCCGTAGGCGTAGAGCGCGTCCGCCAGGGATTCGTCGGTCTGGTCCGCGAGCCACTGGAGGGCGGTCTCCCCGGATTCCGTGTCCATGCGCATGTCCAGGGGGCCTTCTTCCATGAAGCTGAAGCCTCGCTTGGGGTCCCGCAGCTGGAGGGTGGAGACGCCCAGGTCCAGGAGGATGGCGTCGAGGCCGCCGGGTGCCTGGAGATGCTGCCAGGCCTGGAAGGCGGGGTGGTCCCACACGTCCTCGTGGGTGTCGGCGAGGATGGTGAGCCGAGCGTCGGAGCCCAGGCGGGCCCTGGCCCGCTCCCGGGCTTCCGGATCGCGGTCCACGCCCAGGTAGCGGGTGTCGGCGTCGCACCGGGCCAGGATGGCCTCGGCGTGGCCGCCCAGGCCCAGCGTGAGGTCCAGGACGCGGCCGCCGGGGGGCACCGGGAGGTTCTCCAGCACTTCGGCGAGCAGGACGGGAACGTGGACGACGGGTTCCATGGTCAGATCCCCAGGTCCGCGAGGGCCGCGAGGTCCTCGGTGGTCAGGGGGTCGGCCACGAGCCGGCCCGCGAAGGCCTCCTTGTTCCAGATGGCCAGGTGGTCCATCTGGCCGAGGATGGCCACCTCGCCCACGAGGCCGGCGGCCTCGCGGAGGGTGGGCGGAATGACGAAGCGCCCCTGGGCGTCGGGTTCCACCTCGGAGCCGTAGTAGGCCGTCACTTCCAGGAACCGGCGCTTGGCGGGGTTGGTGCCGGGAACCGAGGCCAGCCGGGCCTCGATGGCCTCCCACACGGTCAGGGGGTAGAGCCGGGCCCCCTTGCCGTCCAGGGAGGTGAGGTACGCGCGCAGACCGGGCTGGCCTTCGCCCTTGACGAAGACATCCAGGTCGGCCTTGAAGGTGGTGGGCAGCTTGAGACGGCCCTTTTCGTCCACGGTGGCCGGTGCATTTCCGCGAAGTCGCAGCACCGGTGTCGCCTTTCAACAACATTCAAAGATTGCAGGGGGTAGGGAGGAAATGCCACTAATTACCACTTCGACCCATTTTGTTCCGTTTTATTCCACTCCCAAGTTTAGAAATGGTTTGTTATCGAACAAGCCGGAAGTAAAGCGAATCCACCGGGGCGACCTCCCGGTGGATTCGAACGTTTTCCCTTGTTTCTGTGTGCGTTATGACTCGACCGGCCGGCTCCACCGGCGAAATTTTCGCGAGTCGCCCTTGCCCCGCCCGGATTCATGTCCCCCGGGGGGCCGGCACACCCGACGCGAGGCGGCTTACCGCCCAGGCTCAGCCCTGGCCTCCGGAACCCCCAGGCGGCATGCGCCCGGAAGGGGATTCAACGCGGAGGCCGCAGGGGAATGAACGCCCTCAGGATGGGCCCGGCTGGGCGGCCCGGTTCATCCGCCCGCGGTTCCGGCCCAGGTGGCGTTCGAAGGCATGCACGGGCAGTCCCAGCGCCATCAGCCCGAAGGCGACCGCCGCGGTCCGGGGCCGGTAGGCCACGGCGCCCTGGATCAGGAAGAGGCAGACGGCGCAGAAGACCAGGGTGGGAACGGGATAGGCCGTGACCTTGTACGGACGCGGCACCGAGGGCTCCCGCCGCCGGAGGACGAGCACCGCGACGCTCGTGGCCAGGTAGAAGGCGTAGACGGCCGCGGCCGTGTAGATGAGGGTGTCCACGAAGGCGCCCAGCGAAACGATGAGGCAGGCGGCCACCAGGCCCTGGAACAGGAGGGCCTTGCGGGGCGCGCCGATCCGGTCGTTCCAGGCCGCCAGGGGGCGGAAGGCGCGATGGTCCCGCCCCACCGCGTACGAGATGCGGGCGCCGGTGAAGACGATGCCCCCCAGGGCGCCCAGGGCCGAAACGCAGATCAGCGCGCTGAAGACCTTGCCCGCCGGCGCCGGCAGGACGCTGCCGAAGGCTTCGGCCGCCGCGGCCCCCGAGGCCGACAGCCCATGGAAGCCCAGCACGCGCAGGAAGGCGAACGTCACGGCGAGGTACAGCCCGGTCACAGCACCGGTCCCCAGGACCATGGCGCGGATGAGGTTCCGGCCCGGGTGCCGCACCTCCGCGGCCACGAACGCCATCTCGTTCCAGCCGCCGAAGGCGAACAGCACCAGGATCAGGGCCACGCTGAAGGGGAGCGGCGCCTGGGCGACGCCGGAAGGAGGCGCGCCGCCCGTGGCGCAGGCCGCCAGGGCGATGCCCAGCAGGCCCAGGAACTTCACGACCGTCAGCAGGTTCTGCGTCCAGCGGCTGGCGCGCACGCCGGCCATGTGGATGGCCGTGAGCACGGCCACGGCGGCCAGGGCGTAGGCCTGCAGCGTGAAGCGGTGCGCGGGCCAGGGATTCCAGATGGCGCGGGCGTAGGTGGCGAAGGCGAAGGCCATGATCGCGATATCGCCGGGCCGCGCCACCACCAACTGGAGCCAGCCGAACAGGAATCCGGCAGCCGGGCCGTAGGCGCGGGTGAGGTACACGTAGTCGCCCCCCTCCTGCGGGTAGGCCGAAGCCAGTTCGGCGTACCCGAGGGCGCCGCAAAGGGAAAGGGCCCCGCCCAGGGCCCAGATCCCCAGGAGGCCCAAGGGCCCGCCCGCGCCCCGGGCGACGTCTGGCGCGACCTGGTAGATGCCGGTGCCCACGATGATGCCGACGATCAGGCACGTGGCGTCCAGGAGGCCGAGTTCGCGCCGCGGGCCGGAGGCCGCCATGAAGCTATTCGGCGCCGTAGACGGCGAACCACTGCTCGGTGAGGTAGTCGAAGACCCGCACCGGCTTCAGGCCCACCGCCGCCATCTCCTGGTCCATGGTGGCCCGGGAGAACTGCTGGTCCACCGAAGGGCCCCAGGGACGTTCGGACATGGGCTTGGGGATGTAGTCGATGACCACGATGCGGCCGCCGGGGGCCAGGCCGGCCTTGAGCTTGGCGGCGAAGGGCGTCCGAGCCTTCACGTAGTGCAGGACGTCCACCAGCAGGATGGTGTCGGCGCCGCCCGGAGGCAGCATGGGATCCTCGGGCCGGCTGCGCAGCAGCTTGATGTTGGCCAGTTTCTCCGCCTGGGCGCGCTTGTCCACGTAGTCGAGCATGTCGGGGTTGATGTCCACCGCCAGCACGGTGCCCGCCGGACCCACCGCCTTGGCGATGGGGATGGTGAAGTAGCCGGAGCCCGCGCCCACGTCCGCCACCCGCTCCCCGGGCTTGAAGGCAAGGGAGGCCATGATCTGGTCCGGCTTCTGGAAGGCGGCCCGCTCCTTGCGCTCCAGCATGGCCAGGTAGCCCTTGGTCCAGGCCAGCCGGGCCAGGGCCTTGAAGCGCGGCTCCCCGCGCAGGTCCTTGAAGGCCTCGCCCTCGCGAATGGCGTCCACGTCCCAGAAGCCCGCATCCACGGCCCGCTGCAGCCACGCGTAGGCCTCGGGCCGGTTGCCCAACTTCGCGTAGGCGGCCGACAGGTTGAACAAGGCCTCGAGGTGGATGGGCTCCACCTGCTCGTTGAGCGCTTCGGCCACCGCCATCAGCTTGACAGGGTCGCCGGCCTTGCGGGCCTCCTCCATGCGCGACTGGAGCGTGGCGATGGCGGGCGGCGCCGGTTCGGCGGCGTAGCCCAGGAGACCGGAGCAGAGAAGGAGGTTCAGAAGGTGCAGTCTCATGGGCCCTCGCTCGGCGGGTCGCGCCCGCAGGTGCAAGGATCCCTCCGTTCCCGGGAGGCGTGTCCCGGTTCCAGCGAATGGATGGATCCGGCCGGCGAACGGCGGTTCTCCTCCAGGGAGCGGCACCCGGGCCGGGCGCCAGGGATCGGAGGCCCAGGGGACGGACGGCGGGACGTATAATGACCCAAACTCCCACTCCCCCATGGATTTCACGTGACCTTTGGCGAGATTCACTCCTTCCACCGGGCCCACTGCCGGAAGCCGCTGGTGTGGGCGATCGTGGTCGCGCTCGGGGTTTCGGACTACCTCGGCACCGGTTCGCTGCTCTTCCCGGGCCCCTTCCAGTCGCTTGGGCGACTGGGCGCCTATTTCCTGGTCATCCTGCTGGTGAACGGGAGCGTGGTCCTCTTCAGCCCGTGGCCGTGGCTCTGGACGGGCCGGGCGGGCACCTTCCCGGACCCTGCGCGGGGGCTGGTCCAGAGCCTCGGAGCGGCCATCCTGGCCTTCCTCCCGGCCGCCCTGGTGCTGGCGGCGGGCAAGTCCCTGAACGGGGTGGGCGGCTCCATGACGACCCTGGCCTACCTGCGGTACGTCTTCTTCTTCTACGTCTGCCTGTTCTCGCTTCTCGGGTTCGGGATCGTGGCCCGCGAGCGGGTGCTGGAGGCGCGCTACAGCGCGCAGAAACGGGCCGACGAGGCCCAGCGCATCCTGCTGCGGGGCCACATGAACCCCCACGTGTTCTTCAACGCCATGAACAACCTCACGGAACTGATCGCGGAGGACCCCGCCGCCGCGGAGCGGGCCGCCCTGGACCTGAAGGACCTCTTCCGGCGCCTCACGGCGTTGGGCCAGGCCCGCTGGGCTCCCCTGCGGGAGGAACGGCTTCTCCTGGAGCACTACCTCGGCATCGAGGCCCTGCGCCTGGGTCCGCGGCTCAGGGTCTCCTGGGCGTGGGCCGGCGGCCTGGACGACGTCGTCGCGCCGCCCCTCCTGATCCAGCCGTTGGTGGAGAACGCCATCAAGCACGGCCTCGCACCCCACCCTGCGGGCGGAGAGCTGCGCATATGCGGGGACCTCCACCGGGGCCACGTGCGGGTGCGGGTCGAGAACACGGGGCGGCCCCTGGCGCGCCGGCAGAGCGGCGGAAGCGGCCTGGACAACCTGGAAGCCCGCCTGAGGCTTGCTTTCGAGGGGCAGGCGGCCTTCCGCATGGAAACCGCCGGGGGGTGGACCCGGGCCTTCCTGGAATTCCCTTCCCGCCACCCCGCCACCCGGGAGCAGCCGTGACGCTTCCGGAGATCCTCGCCTTCAGCCGCGCGCAGGGGCGGAAACCCTGGGCGTGGTCCATCGTGCTGGCGCTGGGGCTCACGAACTTTCTTTCCGACGTGCTGGCATCCCCCGCCGGGCGGTCCCGGCCCCTGTGGTACTACGGCGCCTACCTGCTGGCGACGATCCTGGGCAACGGCAGCGGCATCTGGCTGGGGCCCTGGCCGTGGCAGTGGACGGGCCGGAGCGGGACCTACCCATCGTTTCCCCGGGGCCTGATCCAGGCCCTCCTCTTCGGTTCCGCCTGCCTCGTCCCGGTCCTCCTGCTCCGCATCGGCGTCCACGCGATGCTGCTCCCGGGTTCCGGGGCCTATGGCTGGTTCCTCCTGCGCTTCTACGGCATCACCTTCGTCACGATGTCCTGCCTGCTGGGCTTCGGGATCGTCGCCTTCCAGAAGGAGGACGCCGCCCGGGAGGAGGCTGAGCGACAGGCCCAGGCAGCCCGCTGGGTCCTGCTCCGGGGCCAGATGAGCCCCGGGTTCTTCCTGGATGCCATGGACCATCTGGTGGACCTGATCCGCCGGGACCCCGGGGTGGCCGAGCGCGCTTCCATGCGCCTCAGCGATCTGTTCCGGCGCATCATGGACCACGCCCGAAGCCATCTCGTTCCCCTGGGCGTGGAACGTTCCTTGGTGGAACGCTACCTGGAGCTGCAGGGGGTCTTCCTGGGCGACAAGCTGCGCGTCTCCTGGGACTGGGCGCCCGGGCTGGACGAGGTATGGGTGCCGCCCTTCCTCCTCCAGCCCCTGGTGGAGAATGCCATCCGGCACGCCCTTGCGCTGCCTCCCGTGGGGGGCGACCTGCGGATCACGGGCCGGCTCGGCGAGGGACGGGTGGCGCTGCGGGTCGAGAATTCGGCGGCCCCCCCCGCCCCGCCCCGCGGACAGGGCCGCAGCCTGGACGACCTGGAGGCCCGCATGCGGCTGGCCTTCGGCGACGAGGGCACCTTCCGGCTCAGCCATGACGAGGCCCGCACGTGCGCGGAGCTGCTGTTCCCCGTTCTCCAGGAGGCGGTATGAAAAACCACGGACACCTGCGCGTCGCCCAGGCGGAAGACGAGCCCCTGGCCCGCAAGCGCCTGGCCAGGATGCTCCAGGAAGCCGGCTGCGAGGTCGTGGCCGAACTGGCCGATGGCCCCGCGCTCCTGGACTGGCTCCGCACGGAGCCGGACGTGGACGCGCTTTTCCTGGACATCTACATGCCCGGCGCCACAAGCTTCGAAGTGATCGGGGAACTGGGCAGCCTGGTGAACCTGCCGCCCCTGGTCTTCGTGACCGCCCACCCCGAGCACTCCCTTCGCGCCTTCGACGTGGCGGCCGTGGACTACCTGCTCAAGCCCGTGGAGCCCGAACGGCTCACCAGGACCCTCCAGCGCCTGAAGCGCGGCGGCGCCCGTGCCCAGAGAGCCGAGGCGCCCGGGCCCGGGGCCATCCCCAACCGCTTTCCCGCCAGGGCCGGCGATGGCCACGTGTTCCTGGACCTCAAGCGCGTGAGCCATTTCGAGGTGGTAACCGAAGTGGCCTGGGCCTGGGCCCAGGGCAAGCGCTACCGCACCTCCTGGCGAAGCCTGGCGGAGGTGGAGAACGCCTTCCCCGGCTCAAGCTTCATCCGGATCCAGCGCCACATCCTGCTGCGCCCGGAGGCGGTACTCGCCCTGCGCGCCGTCTTCGGCGGCCGCGCCGAGGTGCGCGTGGCGGAGGGCATCGACCTCGAAGTGAGCCGCACCGCCACGCCAAGGCTGAAGGACATGCTGGGCATGTGACGCCCCGCGGCCGGCGAGAAGATCGAAGGCACCACCGGCTTCCAGGGCCGCCATTTCGCGCTGCAGGCGCCGGAATCGCTCCAGCTTCCTTCGGGGGTTCGTGGGCGGATTGCGGTTCTCCTCCACCAGCCTTCGCAGATTCCATTCCATGACGCTCATGGCCTCCCCTCCACGCCCACGGGCCTGATCCCGGTTCTCCGGGTCCAGCGTGACGACCCGGGCCGGCCCTGGGAGCGCGCTCCAGCCAACGGCGGTCCCGTCGCGGCGGAGGGGGGGGAAGACACAGGGAACGGCCCGGAGGCCCTTCCCTGCCCGGAACCGTTCCCTCCCTGCGGGCGCGGGCCCTTTCCGCCGGAGGATCCCGCCGCTGGCCGGAGCGAGGAACCCCAGGGGGGCCCGGCGGGTGATCCTTTGCGGGATCCATCAACCCCCAATCCATTCATTGCGGCGCGTCCGCGGAGGTCAGACCGGTGTCCACACTCGCCTCAATTTCAAGGCTCGCCCTGATCGCAGTCACGGCTTGCACAGGACTCAAGGCACAGGAAGGCTGGGCAGGTTCCCTGAAGCTCGGAGGGGGGCCCACCACGGGGCCCGCCAAGACCCTCATGGGCGACGCCGGCGACTCCTTCGGTGCGGAAGTGGAGTTCGCCTACCGCTACGGCAAGCGCCAGACCCTGGTGCTGGGCCTGGGCATGCGGTTCATCCCCGGCGATCTCGCCACCGTCTCCTCCATCCCCACCCCGCGGGCCGACGGCACCTACGAGGCCCGCATCCGCAAGCCGGACGCCAAGGGGCCCGAACTCACCGCCCTGTACCGGCACGACCTGACCGGGACGCTGTTCGTCCAGGGAGGCCTGCGGCTGGGCCTCTACAAGGTCAACGTCCGGGACACCGGTTCGCGCATCACCTACACCGGCGGGTCGCCTTCCGCCATCGTCACGATCATGGACGACCTGGACAAGAAGACCACCTCCATCGGCGCCGTGGCGGGCCTGGGGTACCGCATCACCGACATCTTCAGCGTGGAGGCCAACGTCTTCACCCTCCGCCTCGGCGATCCCCGCGGCCTGACCACCACGAGCGCGGCTTCCGAACTGCGGTTCGGCATCCGCTTCTGACCCCTTGTCCTGGACCCTTTGGAGCACGCCATGACACGTTTCCAGATTCGCCAGCTCTCACTCATAGCCCTCGCCACGATCGCTTCGCCCCTGGCCGCGCAGGAGTCCACCGGCCAGGTCGTCGGCGTCGTCCGGACCCGGACCGGCGAAGGCATCGCCGGCGTCAAGGTCCGGTTCAGTTCACCCGCCATGCAGGGCGTCCGCACCGTGGTCACGGAAGCCAAGGGCGCGTTCCGGGCCCCCCTCCTGCCCCCGGGCCTCTACCGCGTCGACGCCGTCAAGGACGGCTTCCACACCAACACCGTGACCACGGAGGTGGGGCTGGGCGCGGTCATCCGCCAGGACATCGTCCTCGGCAGGGTCGCCGAGGCGGGAACCACGGTGGAAGTCGTGGCCGCCGCGGCCTCCGTGGACAAGACGGATGTGAAATCCAGCTCCAACGTCACCTCCGAGATGCTGGACGTCCTGCCCAGGACCACCCGGGGCATGGATACCATCGCCCTGCTCACCCCCGGGGTGACGGTCAACAACGCCGCCGGGATGCGCATCACCATCCGGGGCGGGCAGACCACGGGAAACCGGTTCCTGCTCAACGGCACCGACATCGCGGACAACATGTTCGGCGACACCACCGGGCGCTTCTTCTACGTGGACGATTCCATCGCCGAGACGCAGGTGATCCAGAGCCCCGTGAACGCCCGCTACGGGAACTTCACCGGCGGCATCATCAACGCGATCACCAAGACGGGCAGCAACGAATTCACGGGCATCCTGCGGCTCAACCTCAGCCGGAATTCCTGGTACGCCGTGTCCCCCCGCGGGATGCGGCCCACCCTGAACCCGGTCAATTCCGGTGTGGGAAAGTCGGAGGACCTTCGGAACGCCTCGTACACCCTGCTGGTGGGAGGTCCGATCCTCAAGGACCGCCTCTGGTTCTCGGTTTCCACCAAGAAGGACCCCCAGAGCAGCACCGCCGCGGCCCTCTACAGCACCCAGGGCCTCACGACCCTCGACGGCACCCCCGCCTACCAGGCTCCCACCAACGGCCAGCCCTACACGCGCCTGAGCACCCTGAAGTTCTGGGAAGGCAAGCTCACCTACGCCCTGGGTTTGGACCAAACGCTGGAATTCACCACCAACAAGCACGAGAACACCACGACCAACCGCGCCCTCGGCTATGAAGTGGAACCCGCCGCCCTGTACGACTTCGAGTCCAGGAACACCTACTGGACCCTGGGCTACCGGGGCATCCTCTCCAGCAGCGCCACCCTCGAGGCCCGCTACGCCGTCAAGAAGGATTCCCTCGCCGGGGGCGGGCGGAACGACGCCGAGTTCCCCCAGCGCATCTCCGCGGCCTACAGCGATGGCTACTACTACAACTTCAACAACGGCGCCTTCAAGGCTGGATCCCCCGACGAGCGCGACATCAGGACGGCCCTCGCCAACCTGACCTGGTTCAGTCCCAAGACGGCCATCGGAACCTGGACCGTGGACCTGGGCTTCGAGTACCTGAGCCAGGAGCGGACGGCTCCCAACGAGCAGTCCCCCACGGGCAACCGCATGTGGCTGGAAGGCCGGAACGCCGACGGCACCTACCGCGTCACCAACTGGGCCGACGATCCTGGGCAGATCAACACCATCGAGATCGGCTACACCTCAAACGGCATGGCCAAGACCCAGACCACCGGCATCTACCTGAACGGGACGCTGGCCGTCAATGACAGGCTCCAGCTCATGGTGGGCGGCAGGTTCGACCAGGTCACCGCCAAGGACACCCTGGGGGCCCCCAACATCAAGTCCAGCGCCTGGTCTCCCCGCTTCCAGGCCACCTACGATCCCGGCGGCAACCAGGCCTGGCTGTTCCGCGGCAGTTTCGCCACCTACACGGGCAAGCTCCACGACGGCTTCACCAACAACTTCACCTTCGCCGGCAATCCCATCCGGGAATGGTACGGGTGGGGCGCCGCCAGCAACTACGCGGCCACCTACGCCGAGGTCACCAACATCGCCAACTGGGCCCTGAACGCCAACGGCTTCCAGGGGGTCGGGGGCGCCTCGGGCAATTTCGTGCAGTCGAACCTCAAGGCCCCCTCCGTGGACGAGTGGAGCTTCGACGTCAAGCATTCCTACCCCGACGGGTCCTACTTCAAGGCCACCCTGGTGCGCAGGGACTGGAAGGACCTGTACAACGACATCCTCCAGATCTGGGACGAGACGGCCTATACCCCGCGGTCGGCAGCCGGCATTCCGGCGGTCGGAACGGTGGCCACCCGCTGGATCACCGACGACCGGATCAAGCGCAAGTACACGAGCATGGAATTCGAATTCGCCGCGAAGCTCGGGCAGGACCTGACCCTCGGGGGCAACTACACCTATGCGGTGCTGCGGGGCAACGGCGAAGGCGCCGATTCCGGAGGCTCCAACACGGGTCCCGTGGGCGACGTGATCGGCAACTTCGATTCGGTCCACTCCGCCCACGGCCGGGATGCGTCCTATTACGCCCCCATGGGATACCTGAACAGCGACCAGCGGCACCGCAGCAGCATCCACCTGGACTACCTGACCCGCAGCCAGTCGGGCGCGGCCTTCAACGCCTCGCTCCTCTTCAACTACTCGGGCGGCGAGAACTACAGCCTGACGCGGGGGAACGAATTCGAGGCGGCCGACGACGCGGCCGCGGCCGGCAGCACCATCCCCGCCCAATATCCCACGTCCTACACCCGCTACTTCGGCGAGCGCGGGTTCGGCCGCATGAACGACACCTTCAATTTCGACCTGAAGCTGGGCGTCGACATCCCTGTGGTGTCCAAGGTCCGCTACTTCCTGGAAGTCACGGTCTTCAACGTCTTCAACCACTGGCAGCTGTCCACGGTCTCCACCGCCCAGACCGCGACGTCCGCGCCTCCGGTCACGAACTCGGCCACCGCCGGCTACTACGCCGCGCCCTGGACAACCAGCTCGACCGGCAACCGCACGGGCTATGGAACCTACGGCGGCAATGGAACCTCCAACTTCGTCGGGGGCCGCAGCGTGGTCCTCTCGACCGGCATCAAGTGGTAGGAATCCGCCACGGAACCCCTCTCCCAGGAGCAATGACCATGATCCTCATGCGATCCCTCGCCCTTCTCGCACTCCTCCCGGCGGGCCTGCCCGCCCAGACCCCCACCTTCGGCTTCGAAGGCCAGGTGAGCGCCCTGGTGGCCAACGGCACCCTGAACCGGATGATCAGGACCGGCAATCTGGCCGGCTACAACACCGGCCTGGCTTTCCGGGTCGATCACCGCCCCGGCCTGGGCCTGCGCCTCTACGCCAACCTGGTTTCCATCCGCGGCGTGGACGGTTCGGGCCTGGAATCCGGCACCCCGCGCCACTTCAACGCGGGGGTGGACATCGTCAGGGAAACCGGCAAGGTGACCTTCTTCGGGGGCCTGGGCCTCCTCAAATGGAAGCAGGACAGCACGTCCTCCCCGTCCTTCACGGACGAGGCCGGCCGTAACAACGCGGGCAAGGGCACCAAATTGGCCGGCCGGGTGGGCCTGGAGTACGCACTGACCCCGAAGGTCCACGGGGTCGTCTCCTTTACCCAGACGGAGTTCAACAAGGTCTACCAGCCCTCCTGGTTCAGCCTGGGCGTGTCCTACCGGTTCGCACGTTTCTGACCCCGGGGCGATCGTTTGCGGGGCCGGCCGGAAGGGGATTCCCCCTT
>MTLE01002110.1_pt1 | contig 14091 bp, 15 predicted proteins | sample 1982461 | NCBI WGS metagenome assembly MTLE01 (sample SAMN05712605, study PRJNA340218) | biofilm metagenome | isolation source: sample SPL anode biofilm adapted to -200 mV | place: USA | collected 2012-02-03
ATGGAAGAGCTTACTTTTAGAATTGAAGCAATTCTGAGGAGAGTAAGAGGAAAGAAAAACAAAGAAAGTAATGTATATAAGATTGGTAAGTTTGTTTTCGATACTCAGAAGCAAATTCTTGCTATTGAAGGTAAACAAACAAAACTGACTACTAAAGAATCAGAATTACTAGGCCTTCTTTGCGCTCATGCTAATGAAATTTTGCAAAGAGATTTTGCTTTGAAAACAATTTGGATTGACGATAATTATTTCAATGCACGTAGTATGGATGTGTATATCACTAAGCTTCGTAAGCATTTGAAAGAAGATGAAACAATTGAAATTATCAATATTCACGGAAAAGGATATAAACTGATTACTCCTGAATTGGAAGCTTAATTATAAAATTCCCTATTAAGCATAAAGGCCGGAAAGTGACTTTCCGGCCTTTATACTTTTAAATTAGAATATGGAATTAGTCTTTTGTATTATGAAAAATGGCGCGAAGAACCTCCTGGCTTACTTCTAGCTCATTTAATGATATCCCCCGCAAAGCTTCTTTTAAGGTTAAAGCCGCAATTAACCTGGTCTTTTCTTCTATTTCGCGTCCTGTCTTGGTCAGGTGAATAAGGTTAGTCCTCCGGTCTTTTTTATCAGAGATGCGTACTACTAAATGCTGCTTCTCCATATTATCAATCAAGCGGGTCATGCTTGGTTTGTCTTTAAATGTTGCATTGCACAACTCTTGCTGAGTCACTCCGTCTTTTTCCCATAGGAAGATAAGGACCGTCCATTGTTCAGGGCTGATTTCTAAATTGTTCTGCCTGAAGTTGCGCGATAGCTTTCTGTTTATAGCTGCCGATACTTTGCCATTTAATATGGCGAAAATTAACTGAATATCAAAATTAAATTGTTCTACCATGAAATTATTGTTTAAACAACCTTGCAAATATAGCATTCTTATCTCAAATAATATAAGCCTACGGATAAAAAACGATAAAAATAAAAAAGGATTAAAATGGTTTGTGGTTATAAATTAAATGTTTACCTTTGCACTCTCATAAAAAAACAATTATTTATATTTTAATTAAACGAGTATGAATCAATACGAAACCGTTTTCATTTTGACTCCCGTTTTGTCTGATGTACAGATGAAGGAAGCGGTAGAAAAATTCAAGACCACTCTTACAGAGAATGGCGCAACAATTACCAATGAAGAAAATTGGGGATTGCGCAAATTAGCGTATCCAATCCAAAAGAAATCTACAGGTTTTTATTCGTTGCTTCAGTTTGATGCCGACCCATCAGTAATTGCAACGCTGGAAGTTCAGTTCCGCCGCGACGAACGTGTGTTACGTTTCTTATCGTTCCGTTTGGACAAATATGCGTACGAATACGCTGAAAAAAGAAAAAGTGTTAAATCTAAAGAAGTAAAGGAGAACTAAAAACATGGCAGCAAACAACGGAGATATCAGATATTTGACTCCACCATCAGTAGATGTAAAAAAGAAAAAATACTGTCGCTTCAAAAAGAGCGGTATTAAATACATCGATTATAAAGATCCGGAATTCCTGAAAAAATTCCTGAACGAACAGGGAAAAATTCTTCCACGTCGCCTTACCGGTACTTCGTTGAAATATCAACGCAAAGTAGCTCAAGCAGTTAAAAGAGCACGCCATATTGCGTTGCTTCCTTATGTAACCGATATGATGAAATAATAAAAAGGAGGAAAAAGTATGGAAATTATATTAAAAGAAGATGTAATCAACTTAGGTTACAAAGGCGATATCGTTAACGTGAAATCAGGTTACGGACGTAACTTCCTGATACCAACAAAAAAAGCAGTCCTGGCTACAGAATCTGCAAAAAAAATGTTGGCTGAAGACTTAAAACAACGCGCTCACAAACTGGAACGTCTGAAAAATGATGCTTTGGAACTTGCTGAAAAACTGAAAGATATTACATTGAATGTTGGCGCAAAAACCAGCACAACAGGTAAAATTTTTGGTGCTGTAGGTCCTATTCAGGTTGCTGAAGCTTTCGAAAAAGCTGGTTTTACTGTAGACCGCAAAGTTATTGTTCTCAAAGATCCGGTAAAAGAAATCGGTTCATATAAAGCTACTCTTAAATTACACAAAGAAGTAACTGTTGAAGTTGCTTTTGAAGTAATCGCAGAATAAGTTTTTCAATTTTAAATTCAATTAAAAGCCATATTGCCCGCAATATGGCTTTTTCTTTTATCCATCACTGACCAGACTTTACTCAAACTAAAAACAACTTTAGAAATTTTAAACAGCGTGTTTGGAAATTTGTCTATTCTCGCTTCAACCCAAAATAACCTGAAATTTTGTATGCTGTAAATCAACTTTATTGCTTTTGGTTTGTTTAAAAGATAGTTTAAAAACACAAATAACAACTTAATTATTGAATTATGGATAAAATTTCAGATGTAGTAAAACCCGGTGTAGTAACAGGCAGTGATTTACAGTATATTTTCAAAGTTGCCAAAGCGAATAAATTTGCCATTCCTGCCGTAAATGTAGTGGGTTCATCTACTGTAAATGCCGTGATAGAAGCTGCAAAAAATGCAAATGCACCTGTAATGATACAGTTTTCGAACGGAGGCGCTGTTTTCAACGCGGGTAAAGGGCTTAAACTTGAAGGACAACAGGCAGCTATTCTTGGCGCTATAGCCGGAGCAAAACATATTCATACACTTGCGGAAGCATACGGAGTTCGCGTTATTCTTCATACCGATCATGCCGCTAAAAAATTATTGCCATGGATTGACGGATTGCTTGATGCCGGAGAAAAATATTTTGCCGAAACCGGAAAACCACTTTTCAGTTCGCATATGCTTGATTTATCAGAAGAACCACTCGAAGAAAATATTGCTATCAGCAAGAAATACCTCGAACGCATGAGCAAAATTGGTATGACACTGGAAATAGAGTTGGGAATTACAGGTGGTGAAGAAGATGGCGTAGACAACAGCGGCGTGGACAACAGCCTTTTATACACTCAACCTGAACACGTTTATTATGCGTATCAGGAATTAAGCAAGGTATCGCCAAACTTTACCATAGCTGCTTCGTTTGGTAATGTACACGGAGTTTACAAACCGGGTAATGTAAAACTAATGCCGGTTATCCTGAAAAATTCTCAGGATTATATCCGCGAAAAAATAGGCAGCAAAGATGAACATCCTGTAAACTTTGTATTCCACGGAGGTTCCGGTTCTACTCACGAAGAAATTCGCGAAGCCATCAGCTATGGCGTTGTTAAAATGAATATCGATACTGATACCCAGTGGGCTTATTGGGATGGCGTGAGACAATTCGAAGCAAAAAATCATGACTATTTGCAGGGACAAATCGGAAACCCTGAAGGACCTGAAAAACCGAACAAAAAATTCTACGATCCACGTGTATGGTTAAGAAAAGGCGAAGAGTCAGAAATCGCAAGATTACAAATAGCGTTCGAAGACCTTAATGCCATTAACAGCATATAAATCAATGATATATACGGATACAATTATCAATATATATTAAAAGAAATTTTTCAATTGCAATTTTCTTTTGTTTTTTATAGTTTTTTTGGCACCCTGCAATTTTTACGAATTGCAGGGTGTTGTTTTTTATTGACAATTTTATATTAAAAACTATTATTCAATTTCAAAAAAAGACAATAATTTTAACCCAACATCATTATTATTCAAAAATGTAAAAAAACTTATTATCAAACATTTAATTGATTTTTTTAAAATATCTCTATATTTAATATAGCATTTCCGGAGTAAGCAATTGGTAAAAATCCGATTAGCAGAACAATTAAATATCCTTGAAAAACAAAAAAAGACGATATTTCTATCGTCTTTCATATTTCATAAGTTATTCTGATTATTTAATCTTCTTTGAAATCAGATTATCGACCGAGAACTTTCCACTACCTCCAATCAGAACAGCTAAAGCAATTCCCAATACCATGATAAAGTATTCATAACCTTCACCTGTATTTGGTTGCATATACCAGTTCATAAAAAATCCGTTGTGAATATGTCCTCCCATTATTAGCGCACCGGTCATGGAAATAAACAGTGAACCTGCCATAAAACGTGTTCCAAGACCCAGAATCAAGCCTATACTACCTACAAATTCAGCCAAAATAGCCAGAAATCCTATTACCACAGGAATACCGATAGACTGAAAAAAGCCCAGTGTTCCTGAAATTCCATAACCACCCAGTACACCCAGTGCTTTTTGCATTCCGTGAGGCAAAATTGTGAGACCCAGTGCTACACGCACTAAAAATAAAGACCATGATTGTTGATCTGTTGCTAAAAATTGTTTAATTGCTTTCATTTTTTTGAGTTTTTTGAGTTTATATATTTTAATTGTATTATATATTTTGAATAATTATATCATCGGAATTTCCATTACCAATAATTTTGTTTGACTATTTGATTGAATATCAATTGCATCTGCTTCACTTATTCCGAAACCATCTCTTCTGTTTAATTTTTGGCCCGCAACTGTTACATCTCCTTCAATAACAAAGAAATACACTCCATTATTTTTGTCTTTAAGTTCGTATTTTCCTTTCCAACCTTCAGACAATTCGCCTAAGTGAAACCATGCATTCTGATGAATCCACACGCCCTGATCGTCCGGATTTGGAGAAAGAATCTGATAAAATTCATCTTTTTTGGCGATGTCTGCCAGCGATATTTGGCCGTAACGCGGAGTCACATTCTTTTTATTCGGGAAAACCCATATTTGTAAAAACCGTGTTTCCTTGTCCTTATTTCGGTTATATTCACTGTGAAAAACACCTGTGCCCGCGCTCATTACCTGAATTTCGCCGGTACTTATTACACCATGGTTTCCCATACTGTCCTTGTGTTCCAAATCGCCAAAAAGCGGAATAGAGATAATTTCCATATTGTCGTGCGGATGAGTTCCAAATCCTTCTCCAGCAGCGACTCTGTCGTCGTTCAATACTCTCAGTGCGCCAAAATGAACTCTTTCAGGATTGTAATAATTGGCAAAACTGAATGTATGATGTGTGTCCAGCCAACCGTGATTGGCATGTCCGCGTGTTTCTGATTTATGCAATGTTGTTTTCATACTTTTTTTTATCTTTAATGAATTAGAATTGTTTTTCATTTTTGATACGACAAAGGTACAGCGACAAAGTGCCGCTGTAAGTATTAAAATCGGGTGAATGATTGCAAAAATCAGGATTGACGTGCTGAAACCCGGAATTCGGAAGGTGTTAAACCGGTAATTTTCTTAAAAAAGTTATTGAAATGAGCCGATTCTTCAAAACCAAGTTCATAAGCCAGCTCTTTGTTACTGATATTACTGAAGAGTAACGAGCGTTTGGCTTCGGTAATCAACTTACTCTGTATGTGATCTTTGGCCGATTTACCGGTCAGGTTTTTTATGGTTTTGTTCAGATAATCGCTGGTAACGGCAAGTTCGTCGGCATAATCGGTCACCATGTGCAACGATGCGTACTTTTTGTTGAGCGACTGTTTAAACGACCTCAACAAATGATTGCCACTTTCGACCAACTGAGGATTATTATTTTTCCGGAGCGTGCAGTTATTATTACTTTGTATCAGGAAAAGTTTTACCAACGAACCAACAGCCTCCATAGTATAACTTTCGAGCGAAGTGGAAAAATGATCCATTTGTTCCGCCAGACTTTTGTAAACCTGTATATCATTCTCATTTACAGGCAGTGGCGGTGATTGCCCATAGTCATTGAAAAGATATATATCGTTGATCATTTTTTCAGGGATGGAATTGGCAATCAGAAACTCTTCCGTAAAAGTAATGACCCAGCCCACAGGTTCTTCGGTAAGAATAACCTGATGCATTTGCCCGGGCAGAATAAAATAAATGGTACGGTCCTCAATTTTATATTCGGTAAAGTCTACAAAATGAGTTCCACTACCCTTTTCGATAAAAATAATGGTGTAATAATCGTGCCGGTGCGGACTATCAGCAGCTCCATTGGAATTGCGGTAAATATCTTCCATGCGCTTCAGAGCAAAGTCGGAATGCTGTTGCGCCATTTCCGAAAAAGCATATGTTTTTATGTCTTTGTGCGGCTGAATCATGTATGCAAAGATAGATGAATTGTATCAAATAATTCAACCTTAATATAATTTCAAATAGCTAACGATATTTTATTCTTAAAATTGATACTTATCCATCATTATTTTTCTTCAAAATAATAACAAATATTCTGTTATAATTTCATGAAAATCAGAAAATAGTGTTCTATCTTTGTACTGAAATTGAAACAGTAAAAAACAAAGCAAACGAGATGGTGAGAATTCAAACTTTGTTGAGCTTAATAGCTGTTTATTAATTAGATAGAATGATAAATGAAAAAACATATAATCCTCTTTTCCGTACTGATTTTTTTATCATTACCCGTTATTTCGAAGGCCGGAAACAGCCTGAGATTTTCGACAAATAATACTCCTGAATTTTTCGAAAAAAATGACACACTGACTCCTTATTCTGCACCTGAAAAATGCGGAATGAGTTCAGGCAAACTGTCACAAATCGACCCGATAGTGAAGAACGCAATTGACCAAAGAGTTTTTCCGGGTTGCCAGGTTGTGGTGCTAAAAGATGGAAAAACGGTTTACAACAAATGTTTCGGGAATTATACCTACGAACAAAAGGACAAAGTAAAACCCACCACTCTGTACGATCTGGCTTCGCTGTCGAAAACTACCGGAACTTTACTCGCTATCATGAAACTGTACGATAACGGTAAACTGAAACTGACCGATAAGGCATCGAAATACCTGCCTTTTCTGCGTGGAACCGACAAAGAAGATATTACCGTGAATGAATTGCTTTTCCACGAATCGGGTCTTCCGGGAAGTCTTAACTTTTACAAGCTCGTTATTGAGAAAAAAGACAGCCCTTCCAACAGTAAATTTTCAACTGATCCGAAACATCAGGTGCATCTTGCAAGTTCGGTCTACAAATACAATCCTGATTTGGTGTCGAAAGTTCCGGGACAGGAATATAACATGCAGGTTTCGGACAGTTTGTTCCTCAACAAAAATGTTCATGCTGCCGAAATGAAAATGATTGCCGACACTAAACTGAGGAGTAAAACCTATTTGTACAGTTGCATAAACTTTATTTTACTGAAAGAAATTGCTGAAACCATAAGCGGAATGCCGTTGGATGTATATCTCTACAAGGAATTTTATTCTCCCATGAAACTCAAAAATATCAGTTATTTGCCTTTGAAAACTCATCCAAGAGAAGATATTGCACCAACCATGAAAACGGATTTCCTGCGGGGCGGACTGATTCAGGGTTACGTTCACGATCCGGCTGCAGCCTTTCTGGGGAATGTATCAGGTAACGCCGGCTTGTTTGCAACCGCAACCGACGTGGCAACTGTTTATCAAATGCTGCTCGACAATGGTGAACTAAACGGTAAGCAATATCTGAGCAACGAAACCTGCAAACTTTTCACCACAAAAACTTCGGCAAGCGGACGACGAGGTCTGGGATTCGATAAGCCCACACCTTCAAATCCGAAGTACAGTCCGTGTTGCGAATCGGCTCCACAGGCGGTCTATGGCCATACAGGCTATACCGGAACCTGTTGCTGGGTCGATCCGGTCAATAAGCTCGTTTACGTTTTTCTGAGTAACCGGACATATCCCGACGATGGTGTAAACAAACTTGCCAGATTAGGCATACGAACCAAAATTCAGGAACTTATTTATCAGTCGCTGAAATAACCCGTTGCTCCTAACCTCTTTTACCTGAAAAATCAATCTTAATCTGTCAATACATTAAATATCAGACTAACAAAAAAAGTTTGAAATAACATTATTATAAAATGAAAACAATATATCAGATTTTAAACATAGCATTGATTTCGCTGATTTTCTGTGGCTGCAGCAATACCAACCAGAAAGCGACACCGGAAAATAACGCGATAAAAAAGGAGACGACAATTGCACAACCAACGAGGAATTCAGCTGAGCAGATTTACAAACAGAAGCAAATTCCCGTACTTTGTTATCACCGCATTGAAGATGGTAAAAAGGGCGATTACACAGTGAGTACAGCCACTTTTAACGCACATATAAAAGCATTGTCCGACAGCGGTTATCATTCTGTTTTACCGGGGCAATTATATGATTATCTGGTTTATAACAAAGCCCTTCCGGAAAAACCGGTGATGATAACTTTTGACGACTCAAGAGTTGAGCATGCCGAAATAGCGGCTCCTGTTTTGGAAAAATACGGGTTCAGGGGCGTTTTCTTCATCATGACAATCACTTATAACAAAAAGAATTACATGACCACCGACCAGATTGCGGATTTAGCAAAAGCCGGACACGTAATCGGCCTGCACAGCTGGGATCATACCATGGTAACAAAATACAACGATCCGGCCGACTGGGATAAAGAAGTGGTGCAACCAAAAGCAAAACTTGAAAAAATAATAAATATGCCGGTGGAATACTGGGCATATCCGAATGGTGTGTTCGACCACAAAGGAGCGGAAGAACTAAGCAAATATTTCAAGCTTTCGTTTTCACTGTCGACAAAGCGGGATTCACTTCAACCGTTGCAAACAGTGCGTAGGATGATTGCTCCGGATATTTCACCTAACAGTCTGCTAAAATCAATGAGAAGAATATTTTAGTTTAAGGCCTACTGTTAATAGTTTAAGATTTCTGACTGTTTTTTAGCTTTCGCAAATAACAATAAATCAACATATTATCAAATTATCAAATCAACATATCAATAACATATGAACTTAAAAAAGATTTTTCCCGTATCCTTAACTTTCATTCTCTTATTTACTGCCTGTAACGAGAAAAGCGGAGTTAAATCTCCCAAAAAAGTGATTGCTGAAAAACAGGAAAAAGTTATAATTCCAACAGATACAGTGGCTTATAAAAACAAGCTCAAAGCTCTGGCAAACGGTGATACCACCGGTTTGTGGCCAACAAATGTTCATCATTTCCCGCTTAAAGGCGCTATCCTCCCCTTTAAGCGAATTGTGGCTTACTACGGAAATCTTTATTCTAAAAAAATGGGCGTTTTGGGTGAATATCCTCCAAAAGAATTGTGGGAAAAATTAAATGGGGAAGTTGCGGCATGGGAAAAAGCTGATCCTACAACGCCTGTACAACCAGCCATTCATTACATTGCGGTTGTAGCTTCCGGGTTGCCACTCAACGATGGCATGTATCGGAAGCGGATGCCTGATGTGCAAATTGACTCGGCTCTTGCCATAGCTAAAATGGGAAATGCCATTGTATTTCTTGATGTACAGGTGGCGCTCAGTAATGTACAAACCGAAGTGCCATTGTTAGAAAAATACCTGAAAATGCCACAGGTACATTTGGGAATCGACCCTGAGTTTTCAATGAAAGAAGGCAATCGCCCCGGAACTAAAATTGGGACAATGAATGATACAGACGTGAATTTTTGTTCAAATTATCTGGCCAAACTGGTACGCGATAATAACCTGCCACCCAAAATCCTGATTGTACACCGTTTTACACAGGGAATGATTCGCAATTACAAAAACATCACTTTACATCCTGAAGTTCAGGTAGTAATGAACATGGACGGCTGGGGAGAACCTGTATTGAAAAGAAGCACGTATAAACTGTACATTTACAAAGAACCTGTTCAGTTCACGGGATTCAAACTGTTTTATAAAAATGACCTGAAAAAAGCGCCTCACATTATGCTGACTCCGGATGATCTTATGAAACTGAAACCGCAACCTATTTATATTCAGTACCAATAAATCAGTATAATATTATCAGGGAAATTTTCTCTTACAAACAACAACTCCCCGTAAATCGTTCAATTTGCAGGGAGTTGTTGCTTTTATTTTATGAATACAATAAAGTTGTGATGTAATAATTAAATACTCCTTTTTTTTATGACCAGTTTTTTCCCTTCATTTTCCGATTTGGAAGCGTTAGAAACCGGCGTTTTTTTGGATTGAGGCTTGCTTACATTCCGGTCGTTGCCAATTCTTCGTTTCCCCTTTCCCGGATCAATGCCTGAACCTTTGCCTTTTCCACTGACTTTTGATTTAATCTTAGATTTTAAATCGGATAATTCATATTCTGCTTCATAAGGATGTTCTTTTACTACAGGAATCTGAATTGATATCAGCTTTTGAATATCACGCAGGTATTCCAGTTCTTCAACATCACAAAATGAGACAGCTTTTCCATCCATCCCTGCCCTACCCGTTCTGCCGATTCTGTGGACATACGTTTCAGGAATGTTCGGAATTTCGTAATTGATAACCAGATTCAAATCGTCTATATCAATTCCGCGGGCTGCAATATCGGTAGCGACCAACACGCGCGTGGTACGTTCTTTAAAATTGCGCAATGCGTTCTGACGGGCATTTTGCGATTTGTTACCGTGAATGGCTTCAGCTTTAATATGAGCTTTAGACAGTATTTTTTGTACTTTATCCGCTCCGTGTTTGGTGCGTGTAAAAACCAAAGCTGTTTCAATTTTCTTATCCTGCAATAAGTGTATCAGCAGATCTTTTTTATCGCTTGCATTTACATAATACATTTCCTGCTGAATAGTTTCGGCAGTGGTTGATGCCGGTGTTACTTCCACTTCTTCTGGATTTGTAAGTATTGTTCCGGCCAGCACACGAATGGATTCGGGCATGGTAGCCGAGAAGAAAAGAGATTGACGTTTGGCAGGAATTATTTTAATCAGCTTTTTCACGTCATGAATAAAACCCATATCGAGCATTCGATCAGCTTCGTCCAAAACAAAAATATTTAAATCGTTGAGTTTTACAAACCCCTGATTTTGAAGGTCAAGTAATCTTCCAGGAGTGGCGATAAGAATGTCCACTCCCGCTTTAAGAGCGTGAATCTGTGGATTTTGTGGCACACCGCCAAAAATCACTGCATGGCGGAATTTCAAAAAACGTCCGTAAGCCGCAAAACTTTCACCAATCTGAATGGCAAGTTCGCGGGTTGGTGTCACTATCAGCACTTTAATTTTTCGGTGCGCAATATCATTTCCTTTATTCAGAAACAACCGCTGAAGAATAGGAATGGCAAATGCAGCAGTTTTACCTGTTCCTGTTTGTGCACAGCCTAATAAATCATGTCCTTTAAGTACTATTGGAATCGAAATTTCCTGAATGGGAGTTGGTTGGGAGTATCCTTCGTGTTGGAGAGCGTTTAAGATCGGCTCAATAAGATCTAATTTGTCAAATGTCATAGAATGAATTATGTACCCGTTCTTCTTTCACAAGTTCTTTCTTTAAACCGACGGATTACATTTTTGTACAAAGGTACAGAAAATATATCGGGGTACAATAATTCAATTTTATTTGAGTTTAAATACTTGTAATTAAAACAGTATTATTTATTCTCTTTCTGAATAAGAAACAATCGGTTTATACCGGACGAATTAGCGGAGATGACTCTCTTTAATTGGTATAACAGATATAAAAAAGCATGTCCCAATTCTGAAAAACAGTAGTAATTAAAGGTTATTTGCAGTTTATACTTAATAATTAAGGCATTTCACTGAATCTATTTTCATTTACTATTGTTCTATTTTATATTTGCGATCAAATAAATTATTGTTTTTAATTACAAAACATCAAAAGATAGTTAACAATTTATTATTTCAAAAAATGTATGAAAACAAAGAGAATCTATCTATTTTTGGTTGCCCTCAGCGTAATAACATGGGGCTGCACCACTCAAAATGATTTATCAGTTAAGTCATTAAAAACTTCGATTACTACCAATGCACAGGAATTATCCACTGCAATGGATGTGATAACCAGTTCGCCCGGATATCAGGTTCTTTCCACTGAGAATGTTTCCTCTACTACAGGCGCAAGTTATGTTCATCAACCTTACGTAATAGACTCAACCTATAATAGCATTATGTTATCTGACATTTCGGGCATATATGACTATCAGGCAGCTAATTATAAAAGGTGGAATCCATCTTTGCTGAACTTCTTTGTTCGCACAGGCGACAGCGACCACATGATTGTACGGTTACCCGAATCGAAAGTAAAAAATCCGCATTATTTGCTTCATTATTCGGCTGCCGACACTTTGCTGACAAACAATTACGTTATTGATTTGTCTGATTACCAGTATAAGTTTAATCGTTATCTGGGTTGGGATTATCAAATGGCATCTTCTATCAGTGTAAGTGACACAGCTGCCGGAACACTCCAAATTAAGTCTTCAAACGACAGAACAAACGGTTATAATTTCTCATCAGAATTTGCGTTTGCAAACGGCTATACTACCAAGACAACGTATGCGAGTGGCGATACAATTGTATCAAGTTATTCGATTACAAAAGATGCAAAAACACTTTTTGAAGAAAAATATACCGCTACTAAATCAAGTACAGTTCCGAGACATCGTGAAAGAGAATACTCTCTGACAATTGGTGATGTTCAGATTGTAAGAAATTCTGGGCCTAACAGCCTCGACAGCGCTAAAGTTTATGTGGCAGGTGTTCTGCAAACAAATGCAAAAGTTGAAATTATTGATGTTACAACTACAGCTTCGGATACCACAGAAACCTGTCTGACAAATCACAGAAGAGATATTCAGATAACATTTGACGATGGAACTGTAACAACTGTAAGTGAACTGCTTGGTTCAACCATTGATAATATCCGTACATTATTTGTATCTTTACGTCAGGTTTACTTTGCAACAAGCGTTGTTGACCGGATTGCATGGGATGTTTACATAAACAAGCAGTAGTAACCTTACGAACAAAAAGGGCATGATATTTCAGAAATTCTTGAATCACCCCTAATAACAAAAAACAATTGTTCTCAGAACAATTGAATAAATCAGGGGAAGCAATCAACTTCCCCTGATTTTGTTTAAAATACTGATTATGAAAACTGTAGAAAGCAAGTTACCTAATTTAAAAAATGTTGAATACATTGTTTACTTAGCTGTTTGGATGGGTATTTTTTCAATTCCATTTTTTCAAAACAGACAAAATGAAATTGTAAACTGGAGCCGAGCACTCAACGAATGGATACGAATAACTGCTTTTCTGATCGTTTTTATATTAAATGCATATATTCTGGTTCCCAAATTATTGTTCAGAAAAAAATACCTGAACTATGTAGGTATCTCATTTTTGTCAATGATTGTAATAATATGGATTGGAGTGGGATTACAATATTTGCTCAAAGCATCACAACCACTTTCAATGCCACCTATGAACCTTGGACCGGGAATGCCACCTATGGAACTTGGAACAGAAATGCCTGCTCCTATGGGCTTCAAACCGCCCACACAGACAGTTCAAAAGTCTGTATTGATGGTTTTTACTGATAATCTGATAATTTCCATACTGGTTGTTGCAGCGGGAACAACATTTAAAATGATGTCACAATGGTTGAACGAAGAAGGCAGAAGAAAAGATGTGGAACGCGAACAACTTAAAACAGAATTAGCATTGCTCCGTCATCAGGTAAGTCCGCATTTTTTTATGAATACACTGAATAACATTCATTCATTGGTCGATATAAATACAGAAACGGCTAAGGATGCTATTATCCGTTTATCAACTCTAATGCGCTATCTTTTGTACGAAACCGAACACGGGCAAACAAGCCTGAAAAAAGAAGTTGAATTTATAGAAAGCTATATTTCATTAATGGAGTTAAGGTTCTCATCAAAAGTGGTAATTTCTGTCGATGTTCCGGAAAATATCCCTGATATTCAGATTCCACCAATGCTGTTTATCTCTTTCGTTGAAAATGCGTTTAAACACGGAGTAAGCTATCAGACTCCATCTTACGTTTCTTTTGCATTAAAATTTGAGGATGATATGATAATCTGTACAGTAAAAAACAGTGTACATAAAAATAAAGAACAGAAAGAAAAAAAATATTCAGGTATAGGCTTGTCCAATATCCGTAAAAGTCTGGCTCTGTTGTTCAACGACAATTATACATTAGATATTTACAACGACGACAAAAATTTTGAAGTAAAACTAACCATACCCTCTTATGAAAATAAAATGTATAGCCATTGATGA
>MTLE01001187.1_pt1 | contig 14081 bp, 12 predicted proteins | sample 1982461 | NCBI WGS metagenome assembly MTLE01 (sample SAMN05712605, study PRJNA340218) | biofilm metagenome | isolation source: sample SPL anode biofilm adapted to -200 mV | place: USA | collected 2012-02-03
GCGCGTGAAGCTCCCTGGCGACGACCTCCTTGCCCGAGCCGCTCTCGCCAGTTATCAGGACCGTCGCGTCGCTGCCCGCCAGCTTTCCGATGTCACGGCGGAGGGCACGCATGGCGACGCCATCGCCTGTCAGCCGGGATGCGGCGGGCCCGGTTCGGGAGCCCAGCTCCATCCGGTCCTCAAGTCGGCGGCTTGCGACGGCGGCCTTCAGCTTGTGCATGAAGTCCTCCGGCTCGAAGGGCTTGATCAGGTAGTCGGTCGCCCCGGACTTGAGCGCGTTGACGGCGTCGCGTATCTCGCCCAGCGCGGACATCATGAATATGGGGCATCGGATGCCCTCGGCCCTGGCCCGCTCGAGCAGTTCCTGTCCGCCCATTCCGGGCATGCGGAGGTCGGTGACCATCGCATCGAACGATTCGGACTGCAGCAGGGCCAGCGCCTCGCGCCCATCGGCGGCGACCGCCGCGTCGATGCCATCCAGTGCCAGGAGACGCTGGAGCGACTCGCGTATGTTGCGCTCGTCGTCGACTATCAGGATTCTCATGTCTGGACCCCGCTTGCCGGCAGCGTGATGCGCGCGACGCAGCCCCCGCCATCCCGTGGCTCGAGGCCTATCGTGCCGCCCGCCGCCTGGACGAAACGCTTGCAGACCGCCAGTCCTATGCCGGTGCCGCGGCTCTTGGTCGTGAAGAATGGATCAAAGGCCTTGCGGGCGACGTCCGCGGCGATGCCGGCTCCACGGTCGAGCACGTCGACGCGCACCGCACCGTCGGCCGGCCGTATGTCTATCGAAACGGCATCATCGGAGCCTCCGCTCTCGAGCGCGTTGCGGACCAGGTTCTCCAGCACCGACCTGAACCGCTCGGGATCGAAGGCGACCGCTGGAGCCACGCCTTCGAACGGCGCGAGCAGGTCGCGCCCGCAGAGCCTGCGGCCCACCTCGGCGGCTATGTCACGCGGGTCGATGACGACCGGCTGTCCGGCTGGGTCGCGGAGGTAGTCTCCCACCCGATGGCTCAGCGCCGAGAGCCGCTCGACCTCCTCATTGATGATGCCCAGCTCGCGCGCTGAGGCCGCCGGGCAGGTCTTTTCCAGTATCCTGGTCTGTAGCCGTATCGACAGGAGCGGATTCTTGATCTCGTGGGCCAGTGTACTCGCGGCGGTGCCGAGTACGACAAGGCTCCGCTGCTCCGCAAGCCGCCTGCGATACTCGGCGTTCCGCATGATCAATAGGCGCACGAAGAGCACCAGCGCCGCGATGGCCGCCTCGACGAGCGGCAGCAGCACCTCGGCCGCGCGGCGGCTGCTCCAGTATGCCGGCTGTCTTGCCTCGAGATAGATCGTCTCGGCGTTGCGCAGTGTAGTAAAGAAGAAATAACTCGATGCCGGTTGCGACTGCCGGGTGTCCGCCGCCGGCTTCGGCTCCGCCGGGCTCGCGGCGGCAGAGCTCGCCTCCGCCGGGCGCGGCTCCGCCTCGCGCTCATGATCATGGGGCGGCGGCGGTCCGGCATGGAAGGGCGACAGGATCAGCGCCACCGCATCGCGGCGTGGCAGATCGGCATAGAGATGTTCGGGTTCGAAGACCGCGGAGTCGCGGGGTGCGGCGGCAGTCGTGGCAGCCGGATAGGTGGCCGGCACATCGCCCCAGTCATAGAGCCGGGTCCCATCGGCCGCATAGGCGCCGACGCCACGCACCTTGTCGCGCAGCATCGCGCTGCTTTCGATCGTCTCGCCAAAATCGCGATGGTCGCGCAGGCCGGCCAGCAACAGGCTGAAGGTCCGCTCCACGTCATTGCGGCTCTCGAGCCGGTCCTTCTGCGCTATGCCGTCTGCTATGATCAGAGCCAGAGCCGAGAGCGCCAGAAAGATGGCCGTCGCGAGGCCTATCGAAGCGTACCACGTTCTGTCATGCCTCATGCGCGCTCCTCTCCGGACTCGGTCATGGTATTGATGAGATGATCTGGCCTTCGCCTTCCAGTCCTACCAGTCCCCGCAGCCCGGAGACCGACGACAGAAAATCATACCGCGCGGCGATCAGCGCGTTGCGGTCGGCACTGACCAGGGCCTCCGCCGCCGAAAGGTCGGAGGCCGCGGCGGCCGAAAGCTTGAACTTCTCGAGCATCCGGCTGTAGCCGCTCTGCGCATACTCCAGCGCCTTGGTTGACGATCCGATCGAGCGGGCCGCCGAGACCAGCCCGTTCACCGCGACATCGATATCGAGCGACAGGCTTCTGGCTCCATCGGACGCATCGAGCGCGGCGCTCTCGGCCGCCGTCTTCGCGATAGCCACGCCGTTCGCCGCGTTCCACGGATCCAGATTCAGCGTGCCCGAAAGCGTGACCGCACCGGCGCCAAGGTACAATCCGTCGGCGGATCCCCAGCCGACGCTCTGCGAAAGGCCGACGGCAAGAACCGGCGCGTACGCGCTCTTCGCCACATCGACGGCGATTGTAGCCTTCTCGGTCCCGAGCGAATAGGTCGCCAGCGCGGGATTCACGCTGGCCGCCAGGCCGAAGAGCGCCGCCGAATATGCGGAGGTCGCCGCCTCGTCGAGACTGGACAGCCTGGCCAGGACGTCAGCGTAGCCCGAGAAATCCACCGGCTTCAATGCCGGCAGCGTCGAGCCGCCCAGCAGCGAGGCAAGCCGGGCGCGCGCCGATGCCAGTGCCCGCTGCGCGGTGGTCAGCACGGTCTGGTTGGCGGCCGATTCCGCCTCGGCCTGCAGGTAATCGGATTCGGCCAGAATGCCGGCCTCGGTCTTGGCCTTGGCCATGCCGAGCCGCAGCGTCGCTGCGTCGAGGTCAGCCTGCGCCGCCTCCACGCTGGCGGCCGCCTTGAGCACGGCGTAGAAGGCCGCATCCGCCTGGCCGATGACGGCCACCCTGGCGCTGCGCACCGCCTCGGCGGCCGCCTTGACCGCCACCCCGCCGCTCCGGACCAATGCCGCCTGCTTGCCGCCATCGTAGATCGTCTGCGTGGCGGACAGCTTGACCGAGCCGCCGATGTTATCGGCCAGCGTGCCGGCTGCAAGATAGTCCAGGGAGCCTCCAGCCGAGGTCGATATCGATGGCAGCAGCTGGTATGACTGAGCCTTCTCGGCGAGCGCCGCCGAATCGTAGGCCAGCACCGCCTTGCGCAGGCTCGCCGAGGCGGCCAGCGCCTGTGTTCTGACGGCCGCTATGTCGATGGCGCCCTGCGCCGCGACCGAAAGGGGAAGAAGGCTGGCCGCCAGCACGGCTGCCAGCAACACGCGTATGGAAGATTTCATGGTAACTCCTGTCATTCGTAACGCAGCGCGTCTATCGGGTAGAGGTTCGCGGCCTTCCGCGCCGGATAGAAGCCAAAGAAGACGCCGACCGCGCCGGCAAAACCGACCGAGGCGGCTATGACCACCGGGCTTATGATCGTCGGCATGCTCATGAAGGTCGAAAGTACCCACGAGAGCGCCAGCGCGAGCGATATGCCCAGGAGCCCGCCCAGGAGGCTCAGGATCACCGATTCGGCAAGGAATTGCAGCAGTATGTCCTTCTTGCGGGCACCGACCGACATCCGTATGCCTATCTCGCGCGTCCGCTCGGTCACCGACACGAGCATGATGTTCATGATGCCGATGCCGCCGACAATCAGCGAGACACCGGCTATGGCCGCGAGCAGCGATGTCAGGGTCCTGGCGGTCTGCGATGCCGTCGCAATGATCTCCGATTGGTTCATCACATCGAAGTCGTTGTCGCTGCCGTCTGCCAGCCGATGCGATGCGCGGAGTATGGCGGTGACGTCGGCCTCTGCCGCGTCCATCAGGTCTGCGCGGACGACACTCATCTCTATGCCCTGGATCTTGCCGTCACGAAGCAGCCTGTTGACCGCCGTATCCAGCGGCACCATCACGACATCGTCCTGGTCGTTGCCGTTGTTGCCCGAGCCCTTGCTCTGCAACACGCCGACGATGGTGAACGGCGTCGTCCCGATCCGCACCGACTTGCCAAGCGGGTCGTCGGTGCCGAAGAGCTTGCTTGCCACGGTGGAACCGATCACGACGACCTTGGAACGCCGGGCGAGGTCGCGGTCGGTGAAGAACTCACCCGAGCTCATCGACCAGTCCTTGATGACCGTGTAGTCGGGCTCGACGCCATAGACCGTCGTCGACCAGTAGCCGCTGCCCCCGACCACCTTGGATGAAAGCCGTACCTCGCCCGATATCGCTGACAGGTAGCTGGCCTCGAGGCGCAGCTTGGTAACATCGGCCATGGTCAGCCGGTTGGCCTCGCGCGGGCCGCGCGGCGGCATCACCATGAGGAGGTTCGTCCCCATCGATTCGATCTGCTTCGTGATCTGCACCTGGGAACCGGCGCCGATGGCCACCATCACGATGACCGAACAGACACCGATGATGATGCCCAGCGATGTCAGGAAGCTGCGCATCTTGTTGCGGAATATCGACCGCGCCGAGGCGCTCGCGAGTTTCCCTATCGTCATGACGCCACCCCCGCGGCGGCCAGCGCCGCATGGCGTTCCTTCCACTCGGCCAGGTCGAGCGCGGCGTTGTGCCGCTCCACGACCGGCGCATCGGAGACGATGGCGCCATCGCGCATCGTTATCACGCGCCTCGTGTACGACGCCACCTCCGGTTCGTGGGTCACCATCACGATGGTCTTGCCGCGTTCGTTCAGTTCCTGGAACAGGCTCATGATCTCCAGTGACATCTCGGTGTCCAGATTGCCCGTCGGCTCGTCCGCCAGTATGAACGCCGGGTCGGTAACCATCGCCCGCGCTATCGCGACCCGCTGCTGCTGACCGCCTGAAAGCTGGTTGGGCTTGTGGTCGAGCCGGCCGCCGAGTCCGACGCCGACCAGCGCCGCCTCCGCTCGCCGCCTCCTGTCGATGGTCGAGCCGGACCGATCGTAGAACAGCGGCAGCTCGACGTTCTCCACCGCGCTCGTCCTGGACAGCAGGTTGAAGCCCTGGAACACGAATCCGATCTTCGCGTTCCTGATGTCGGCGAACTCGTCCGAACTGGCCTTGGAGGTCTGTAGCCCATCAAGGATGTAGCTGCCGGCCGTCGGCTTGTCCAGGCAGCCCAGGGTGTTCATCAGCGTTGACTTGCCGGAACCTGACGGCCCCATGATGGCGACAAACTCCCCGGACTCCACGTCGAGGTCTATGCCGCGGAGCGCCTTGACGGTGATGTCGCCCAGGACATAGAACCGCTTGATCCCTCGCAACTCTATGATTGCCATGTTTACTGTACCTTTACCTTGAGTATGACCCTGCTGCCTTCAAGGTCGTCGGCATCGAGCAACTCGGTGCCGGAGCTGTCGCTGGCGCCGACACTGACGAGCCTGACGGCCAGCTTGCCTGCTTCATCGATGTACCAGAGCGTCTTCCTGGCAGCGGCCTCCGGAGCCGCGGAACCGGTGCTGGCCGCTGCCGCACTGCCACTCCTCGTGCCCGTTCGGGGTCCGCCAAAGCCAGGTGGTCCGCCGGCGCCTGGCATCGAGCCACCCATCAGGCTTGAAAGACCGCCGGTGCTCTTCGCCTCGCCCGCTGTTCCTGATTCGGCCGCCTTCCGGGCCTCGTCGAAGCGGGCCAGCGCCTCCGACTTCTGCGCCTCGGTCATCCCCGAAAGGCCGGCCGCGAAGGTAGCCCGCTGGACCTCGGCCGTGGTCAGCGTCGTCGGGGTAAACCGGAGTGCCGCGCTCGGCACGATGATGACATTGTCCTTCTTCTGCTTGATGAATTCGACATCGGCCGTCATGCCCGGCAGCAGCTTCCCGGATGGATTGGCCGCCAGGATGATGACGCTGTAGTAGACGACGTTGTTCGACGTGTCAGGCACGAGGCGAATCTGCTTCACCGTGCCGGCATATTCGACGCCGGGGTCGGACTCGACCGTGAAGCGCACGGACTGGCCGACGTGGATGGAGCCAATGTCCAGTTCATCGACCTGGGCTTCGATCTGCATGCTGGAAAGGTTGCCCGCTATCGTGAAGAGGCTCGATGAGGTCGCGCTGGATCCGCCGACGACGCTCTGCCCCACATCGATGCTCCGCGCCAGGACGATGCCGTCTATCGGCGAGGTGATGATCGCATACTGGTTGATCTCGGTCTCTATCTCTTCGAGCGCCACCTGGGCGGAGAGCAGCTCCGCCTTGGCGACATCGAGCGCCGACTGCGCGGTCTTCAGGTCATATTCTGACAGCAACTGCTTCGAGAACAGCGCCTGCGCGTTCTGCAGGGCCAGCGCCTGGAGGTCATACGACGCCTTGGCCTTGTCGACAGAAGCCTGCGCGGCCTTCGCCTGGAGCCGCAACAGGTCGGTATTGATCGTCGCCAGCACCTGTCCGGCATGCACATGGTCGTTATAGTCGACCTTGACGCTCTCGAGGCGTCCGCTCATCTGGGCGAGCACCGTGACCGACGACACCGCCGACAGGCTGCCCGAGCTCGTCACCACGCTCTCTATCGTACCGCGGCCGATGGTGGCAAAATCATAACTCTGGGCCGCCGCTGCCGGGCGGGCCCTGCTTCCCGAACTCAACAGGACAACCGCGCCGGCGACCACGACCAGAGCGGCTGCCGCCGAAAGCACTTTCCATTTCTTCATGTTGCGTACACTCCTTGCATATACCCCTACATTGCAGGAAGTGTGCCAGGATTGATGGCCAGAACTGGAGCCAGAATTGGCCGCCTGTCCGGTTTCAGCCCGATGCTCCGAGGCGATGGGAAAGAATGGGTGCGCATCGCTTGCGCTGCGCAACTTCTGCGCACATCCGGCGCGTCGATCCCCTTGACCCCGGCGGCGAGCAAATCTATAGTGATGCTTCACGGCGACGACGAAGGGGAATCCGGTGCGATGCCGGAGCTAGCCCGTAACTGTATGCCATGCACCGCGACGCTCCTCGGAGCCGCAGACGCCTGGCGAGCCAGAATACCTTCCGCGCCGCTTCTCGTGGAACGCTTCGTGGTACAGGCGTAAAGCGATTGTCTTCGACGCGCTGGCGTCGCGGCCCATCGAGCACACACCAATCAGGAACGTTCCTCCATATCCGGCCGGATCCGGTTCGAGCCGCACGGTCGAAGTACCAGGAGGAAACGATGAGACGATCCATGGCGCTATTCTTGGCGCTTGCCCTCGCCGCCTCGGGCTCGATGCTGTCGGCGCAGACCGACCCGGCGCTGACCTTCACGGACGCCCGCGGCGTCACCGTGTCGCTGCCAGCCAAGGCCCGGCGCGTGGTGTCGCTGTCGCCCGCCATCACCGAAATCCTGTACGCCGCCGGCGCCGGCCCTGCCGTGGTCGGTGTCACCACCTACTGCAACTATCCCCCCGAAGCGCAGAGCGTGCGGAAGATAGGCGGATTCTCCCCGAATACCGTCAGCGTCGAGGCAATAGTCGCGCTGAAGCCTGACCTGGTCGTCGGAGAACTGGCGGCGCATGGCCAGCTGGGGGCCGAGTTCGAGCGCTCCGGCGTCAGGTTCGCCGCGCTGCCGCAGACCGACTTCGAGTCGGTGTTCCAGGCCATCGAGGTGCTGGGCCGGCTCGCCGGCGACGCTTCGAAGTCGACATCGCTGGTCGCCTCGCTGCGGGCCAGGATGGCGGCGATTGCCGCGAAGACCGCTATGGTTCCGGTGGACAGGCGGCCCATCGTCTTCTGGGAAACCTGGGACGAGCCGTTGATGAGCGTCGGGCCCCGCGCCTTCACCGGCCAGATCATCGAAGCCGCCGGTGGCCGCAATTGTTTCTACGACTCCCAGGCGGACTGGCCGGTCGTCAGCTTCGAGGCTGTGCTGGCGCGCGATCCGGACTACATCATGGCCGCGGACAGCCATGGAGCGGCGCTGACACCGGAGCGCCTGGCGCGGAGGCAAGGCTGGAACGGGCTCAAGGCGGTGCGCCTGGGTCATGTCGTGCTGCTCGACGGCGATATCATGTCGAGGCCAGGGCCACGGCTGGTCGATGCGCTCGAACAGATGGCGAAGGTGCTGTATCCGGGGATGTTCAACTAGCATGGGCCAGCAGCGGAGCCGCGTGGCCATGGCCTATCTGGGGCTGATGGCGGTGTTCCTCGTGGTGTCTGCCGCGTCGCTGGCGCTGGGCGCCGTCAGGCTGAACCCCATACGCGCGCTGGCGGCCCTATGGGCTCCGGCGGACGCGCTGTCGGAGCCGGCGGCCGTGATAGCCAGGCTCAGGCTCGCGCGGACATGCCTTGCGGCCGCCGTCGGCGCGTCGCTTGCGGCCTCCGGCGCCGTGTTCCAGGGTCTGTTCCGCAATCCACTCGCCGACCCCTACGTGATCGGCAGCTCGGGAGGCTCGGCCTTCGGAGCGGTCTGCGCGATCGTGTTCGGTTCCGGCATCAGGGCGCTCGGTTTCTCGGCGATAGGTCTGGCGGCCTTCGCCGGCGGTCTGGCCGCGACGCTCGTAGTCTACCTGGTCGCCGGCGCGACACGGTTGCGCTCCGATGCGTCCAGCCTGCTGCTGGCAGGCACCGCCCTTGGCTCGCTGTTCTCGGCTCTTGTCTCCGTCATGCTCGCGCTGAAGGACCAGGACCTGCACCAGGCATGGTTCTGGCTGCTCGGCGGGTTCTCCGGTCGCGGGCTGCCCGAACTCGCCGCGGCCGCTCCCGCGCTGATCGCCGGCTTCGCGGCCGTGATGGCCTCGTCACGCTCGCTCGACCTGCTGTCCGTCGGTGACGAGGAGGCGACGAGCCTGGGCATGCGGCCGGTGCGCACCCGGTTCGTCGTCGGTGGTTTCGCGGCCCTGTCGGTATCGGCGGCCGTCGCCCTGGCCGGCGCGATCGGCTTCGTGGGGCTGATAGCGCCACACCTGGCCAGACGCCTCGTCGGCCCGCGCCACCGCCTGCTCATTCCCGCTGCGGCGCTGACCGGTGCGTCGCTGCTCGTTGTCGCCGACACGGTGGCGCGCACCGTCTTTGCCCCGGTCGAGATGCCTGTTGGCGCGATGACCGCGCTGATAGGAGCGCCCTTCTTCATCTGGAAGATTGCCCGCCGCGGGCTCGAGGGCACCCGATGAGCGCAGCGGATGCCGCGGCCCGGGAGCTGGTCGAGGCGGACAGACTGTGCGCCGGATACGGCGACAGGGTTGTGGTCAGGGATGCGACCTTCCGGATGCGTACCGGCATGCTCGTTGTCGTGCTTGGCCCCAATGGATGCGGCAAGACGACCCTCTTGAAGACATGCATCGGGCTGTTGCCCGCGCTGTCTGGCAGGATCGACCTGGATGCCTCGCCGGTAGCCTCGATGGACGCCAGACAACGGGCCCGGCTGGCGGCCTGGGTGCCGCAGAGCGCCGAGACCGCCTGGTCGTACCGGTCGCGCGATATTGTCGCGCAGGGCCGCTACTCGATCAGGGGTCCCTTCGCGCCCTACGATCAGGATGACGAGTCGGCCATCGACCAGGCCATCGACGCGATGGATGTCCGGGCCTTCGTCGACCGCCCTCTATCGTCACTGTCAGGCGGCGAGGCCAGGCGCGTGCTGATAGCGCGCTCACTCGCCCAGGACACGCCGCTGCTGGTTCTCGACGAACCCGCGGCCCACCTCGATCCTGGCAGGCAGATCGAGCTGATGGAACTGCTCGTCACGCTCTCCAGATCGGGCAAGGCGGTGCTGCTCAGCGCCCATGACGTCAACGCCGCGCGGCGCTTCGCCGACATGGTGCTGCTGGTCGGCAGTAACGGTGCCTCCGTCTTCGGCGAACCGCGCGAGGTGCTGACTCCGGACCGGCTGGAGGACGCCTACGACACGCATTTCATACACGGCTCGCACGTCGATTATGGCAGCTATGTACTGCCCGTCTCGCGCAGGCACCGGAAGGACTCGTAACCATGGAAGCCGATTCGATTCGCCAGGCCATCAGGGCACGGCTCGACGATCTGACCAAGCCCAGGGGCAGCCTGGGCAAGCTTGAAGACTTCGCCGAAAGGCTGTCGCTGATCCAGGGGCTCGTGCCGCCGCGCGTCCGCCGCAAGGCCGTCTTCGTGCTGGCCGGCGACCACGGCATCGTCGACCAAGGCGTATCGCTGTACCCCAAAGAGGTCACCGCGCAGATGTTCCAGACCATCATGGCCGGAGGCGCGGGCATCAACGTGCTGTCGCGGGCCTGCGGCTTCGATGTGTACGCGGTCGATGCCGGCGTCGACGCCGACCTGCCTGCCTGGCCCGAACATGGGGCGGCCGGGGCTCCGGGCTGCTTCTCGATGAAGGCGGTGCGTGGCACCAGGGACTTCGCAACGGAGCCCGCCTTTGCGGAGACCGAGTTCGAGGATTGCCTGGAGCATGGCATGCGGCTGGCCCGTTTCGCGGTGGACGAGGGCTACGACATGGTCGCGCTGGGCGATATGGGCATAGGCAATACGACCAGCGCCGCCGCCATCCTCGTCGCCTACGGCTTCGATCCGGACCTGATCATAGACCGCGGCACGGGCATCGATGACGCGATGCTCGAGCGCAAGCGTGCGATCATACTGGACGCGGTCCGTGCCCGCGGCCCGTTCGAGACGCCCGAGTCCGTCGGCATCGCGCTCGGCGGCCCCGAGATCGTCACCGCGGCCGGCGTCATCCTGGGCCTCAAGGGCACGGGCATCGCCTGCGTGCTTGACGGCTTTCCGATAACGGCCGGCGCCGCCATCGCCTGGAAGATAGATCCTTCGGTGGTCGACTACCTCTTCGCGGGGCACCAGTCCAGGGTCAGGGGCCACCGACCGGTGCTCGAGGCGATGGGACTGGAGCCGGTCGTCAACCTGGACATGAGGCTGGGAGAGGGCACCGGCGCCGTGATCGGCGGCTTCGTCATCGAGCTGGGCGTGAAGATCGCCGCCCAGATGGCGCGTTTTTCCGAACTGGCGGTTTCGAGAGCCGGCACCGACGAGCGGGACTTCTAGCAGGACCGCAGCGGAATCCGGTCCAGGGCCTCGTAGCGCGAACCGCCGCGGTCAAGGATCGATTGATACACGGTCACCACGTCGATCGTGCACGAGCATGCCAGAGGTGTCGCCCGCTCGGCGGCCGTTAGCAGAACACCGGGTCGGCCGGCGCGTGCCAGCGTGATGTGGGGCGTATAGGGCCGCCGTTCCCGCGGTCTGAACGGCACACCGCCTTCGGCGCCGGCCCGTTCCAGCCCGCGCTCGATGCCATCGGCCAGCAGGGTCGCCTCGGCGGCGCCGTCGCCTATCGCGGCCGCCAGCACTGCGGCCCGGCTCCGCGGCGGAAAGGTGGCGAGCCCGCAGGCGCGCAGCACGAAGTCAGCGCCGGCCCGTTCCGCGACCGCGCGTCGCACCGCCAGTCCGACAGATGCCAGCCGGCCCTCGTCGATATCACCCAGAAAGGCAAGCGTCAGGTGCAGCTGCTCGGGTCGCGCCCAGCGCAGGCCGGGTCGAGCGGTACGCAGGGCGGCGCAGGCATCGATCAGCGCCTGCCGGCATGCAACGGAAAGCGGCAGCGCTATGAAGATGCGCACGGCGTGCCGCGCCTACAGCAGCGCCAGAATCTCGGCGGCGTGGCCCTCGGGGCTGACCTTGGGAAATACCTTCTTTACGACGCCATCCGGGCCAACCACCACGGTGGAGCGCAGCACCCCTTCGTATTTTCTGCCATACATCGACTTCTCGCCCCACGCGCCCCAGGGCTTCAGCACGATGGTACCCGGGTCCGCAAGGAGCATGAACGGCAGTTCGTGCTTGGCCTTGAACCTGGCGTGGGAGGCCGGCTTGTCGGGGCTGATGCCCATCACGACGGCGCCCTTGGCCAGGATCTGGTCATAGACATCACGGAAACCGCAGGCCTCCCTGGTGCAGCCGGGGGTATCGTCCTTGGGATAGAAATAGACGACGACGTACTTGCCCCTGAATGAGGAGAGCGTCACCCTGGCGCCCCGATCGTCTTCGAGGGTGAAATCGGGTGCGGGACTTCCTTCGGTCAGCATTGCGACCCTCCTTGCCTATTCGTCGAATTCGATCATGAAACTGGCGCCATCGTGCCAGTCGATATCGAGCGTGGCATTGATCTGCTCTGTCAGCATGGTGATGAGCTGCAGGCCGAAGCCGGCTGCGCCGGAGCCGCCCGCCGCCGGGGTCTGCCTGTTAGCCGCCGGGGTCTGCCCCTCCGCCGGCCGCGGGACCGCGCTGTCCGTCAGGCCGGATCCGTTGTCCTCATACAGCAAGCGTATGCGCCTGCCGACCCTGTGCACCGTCAGCGTGATCCGTCCATCGGCCCTATTCCCGAACGCGTATTTGATGGAATTGGTCATCAGCTCGTTGACGATGATGCCGAGTGCCGACAGACGCTTCTCGTCCAGCATGATGTCATCGATGGTCGTCAGGCACTGGACCGCTTCCGTGCTGGACATGTTGCGCGCAATCTCACCGACGAGATCCGGAAGGTACTCCTTCATTGAAATGGAGCCGATCGTGTCGGAATTGTACAGCTTGTCGTAGAGCACCATCATGCTTGCGATGCGGTTGATCGCGGCCCGCAACGCATCCCTGGCTTCCTGACTGTCGAGCGTCTCGATCTGCAGCCGCAGCAGCGAGCCAAGGATGTTCATGTTGTTCTTGATGCGGTGCTGGACTTCCTTGAGGAGCATCTCCTTTTCGCGGAGCAGGTCCGCAACCTTCCGCTCCGCGGTCTTGCGCTCCGTCACATCCACGAAGGTGCAGACGACCTGGCGCACCGCGCCGCTGTCGTCGAGCTGGGGGACGGCGTCCACCGCCAGCCACACCCGGTCGCCGATCGCGGGTCGCGCGACGCCCATGATGGTTCCGAGTATCGGGCGCCTCTCGGCTATTGCCATCGGCACCGGATGCGTCTGCCCCGGGAACGGCGAACCATCTTCGTGGATGACGTTCCAGCTGGGGTCGAAGGACGTCCGGCCCAGCAGCTGGTCCTCGCTGAGCCCAAGCAAGTCCAGGGCCCTGGGGTTGCTCAGCAGTATCTCGGCGCGGGGTCCCTGCAGCAGGACGCCGACCTGCATGTCCCACACGGTGTTCCTGAACTGCTGCTCGCTTGTCCTGAGCGCCTCTTCCATCCGCTTCCGCTCGGTTATCTCGAAGAAGGTTGTCACGAAGTGGTCCGGCTTGTTCTGGAAGGCGACAATCTCATACCATCGGTCGTTCAGCTCGAGGTGCTGCTGAAACCGTATCTCCTTGCCGGTCCGGGCGACCTCGCCATAGGTGGATATCCAGTCGAACGGGTCGTTCTCGATGCCAGGGAACACCTCCGTCACGAGCTTGCCTGACGGATCGGCCACGCCGGTCATATGCTCGTAGCTCGGGTTCGCCTCGAGCACGACATAGTTTGCCGGCTGTCCATCGCCGTCGTAGACCATGCGGTGATAGGCGGTACCGATCGGCCCCTTCTCGAACAGCGACCTGAACGTCTGCTCGCGTTCGGTCAGGGCGGCGGTCTGCCTGTTCAGGACGGCCTGCGTGGCCCGCAGCTCATCGTTGGCCGCCTGCAGGCGCGCGCAGGCCGCCTCGATCCGGGCCTCGTGGTCCCGGACGCCTCGCTGTGCCTCGAACAGCCTGAGCGCCATCCTGATGGAGGCATCCAGCACGGCTATGCCCGAGCTCTTCACCACATAGCCGTAGTTGGGCACCTTCGCGGTGCCATGAACGATTTCCGGCTCGGTATGGGATGACAGGAAGATCACGGGGATATCGCGGCTCGCAAGAATCGTCACCGCGGCTTCGGCACCATCGATGCCATCACCGAGCTCGATATCCATCAGGACAAGATCCACCGGAACGGAATCGACGCAGACCATCTGGATGGCCTTCTCACCGCTGTTTGCGATGATCACCTCGTGGTCATACTCTGCAAGCCTTCGGGCCTCGTCCAGCGCTATCAGTGCTTCGTCCTCGACCAGGAGGATCACCCTGCGTCCGGGCCCGTCCGGTTCAGGCATCGGCGGCATCTTCCGGCTCGTCCCGTTCCGGCTCGACCGGTTCAGGCTCATCGGGTGCGAAGTCGGGCACGTACCGGGCGCGGGGGCTCGGCGGCCGCATGGAGCCAAGCTCGGGGTTGTGCACCAGGTCGCGCGGCTTGGAGCCCTGTGCCTTGCCGACGAT
>MTLE01006037.1_pt1 | contig 14034 bp, 10 predicted proteins | sample 1982461 | NCBI WGS metagenome assembly MTLE01 (sample SAMN05712605, study PRJNA340218) | biofilm metagenome | isolation source: sample SPL anode biofilm adapted to -200 mV | place: USA | collected 2012-02-03
TTCTTAATACTGTGGAACAATAGAAGCAGTGCTTGCAAAGTTAATAAAAATGCTGTTGGTCATGTATTTTCAGGATAAATGCTTGGGAACTTCATTTATTTCAGATAGCTTTGTAAAAATACAAATAAGATCATAAACCTTTAATCTTAAATATATAAATAACATGAAACATATTAAGAACCTGTTAGGTCTGTTATTACTTTTGGTTTTGGAAAGCTGTGCGAATAGTACAAAAACAGAGATATATCAAAAAGAACGTGATGTTATTACCAATGTACATTCATTAGTCACAGAGATCCAGACAGATCCTGTTTTAATAGGTTCTATTGCCAGACCTTGTGTTTTGGGGAACTATGTAATCATTGCTGATTTTAATTCTCCTGATAGGTTGATACACCTATTTAGAAAAGATAATTTTAAGTATTTGGGTAGTACGGCGTATGCCGGTCAGGGACCTGGTGAAATTACAAGAATTGGACATATTGGTACGGATGAGAATAGGCATAAATTCTATGTATCCGATCATGGGAAGCAGAAAATATTTAGTTATGACATAGATAGTGTCTTATCATTTCCCAATTATATGCCAACGGTTAAGATTGAAATGAATGCGGTTCAGTTTCCTAGTAAGTATCAATATGTAAATGATACATTATCTTTTGCTTTGGCGATAGAACCCACAAGTACATCTACATTTAAACAATATATTGCAAAATGGAATATGCAATCCGGGCAGTTTGCGCGCATGAAATACCAGCATCCCGATATAACAAAAAAAAGGATAAGTTTCGCTGTCTCTATTGAAAATGATATATATGTTGAATGCTATACATTTCATGACTTGATGTCTATTTGTAACCTAAACGGAGATTTGATTTGCAATATTTATGGGCCTTCATGGGACAGTAGAGAGTCAAATAGAGTTCATCATTACGGAGATGTAATATTTTGCAAAGATAAGATACTAGCTTCGTATTCTGGTGGCGCTAATTTTTCTGATGAATACAATCCTACAAAGATATTGGTTTTTGATTTACATGGTGACTATTTGAAAACTTTAGATGTTGGTTATAAAATAGTAGACTTCTGTTATGATGATGATAATAATAGAATCATAATGAATTTGAATGATGAAATTCAATTTGCTTATTTAAGCTTAGAAGGATTAATTTAATTATAACATGAAAAATACAACTTGGTTATTGCTTCTAGCTTTATTGGTTTGTTCGTGCACAAAATGTCAATCGCTAGACGGAGATAGAGGATCTTTTTTTGTTAATTTGGATAAGGATAGTACAGTGTCGATATCTGATTTGTTCTCTAAAGTAGAACTTATTCCTTTAGAGAACACACCAGAAGTTATTGTTGGAGAGCCTATTCGTGAAATGAGAGTTGATAAGGGGCATCTTTATTTCTTGGCCGGAAAACAAGAACTCATATGGCATTTTGATGATAAAGGAAAATTTGTAGATAAAATAGACCATTACGGTAGTGGCCCCGGAGAATACTCTGAATTGACAGATTTTAGATTTAATCGTTTTAGTGGAGACCTTGAGATATTATGTTGTTGGGGATATATAAATGTATATGATCATTCAGGAAAAACATTTGTAAAACGTATTTCTTTTGATTCGAATGAAACATTGGTTGTACACAATTTTATTGAGCTGTCACCAGATAAATATCTCTTTTTCTCCAATAGTAGAAAAGGGAAAAAGATGATTTGGTATGATGTAAATAAGAAGAGTCTGTTTGCTGAGAACTATGATCTGCCTAAGTTTTTGTTTTTCAACACTCCATTCCATCACACTTATACCCCTTTTTATTGTATTAATGATACAGTTCATTTTGTCCAAGCATATAATGGGGAGGTTTTTACAGCTGATAATGAAGGAAACTTAATGAATAAATATAAATTTAATTTTGGGGAATATAACTTTGATATTTCTAGACTAGAAGATAAAGATCTAAAATATTATATGACTTACACTGCTACAGTTGCATATAAGTATGCAAACAGGTTTATCGCGTATGGTGAAAATTCTAAATATTATATTGCTCGCTTTAATTTTAATAGAAAATTATCACATTTAGTAATGAATAAAAAAACAGGGAAAACTTTCTATTTTACTAAATTGAAAGAAGATTGTTTGTGTTTTCCATTGTATATGGATGAAGAAGCTTTATATTTAATTGCTAGTCCTGAAGAATTAAAGCTTGCTGTAAATCCGAATGTTTTATCTGAAAAAGATAAGATGATAATGAATAAAGTCTCTCCAAGTGACAACCCAATTGTAATTAAGTATTTCTTTAAATGACAATATAGATAGATTATAACTATGACTTTCACATGTATAATAGCTGTATTTAGAAAAAGTATCATAATGCAATTTTCGTTACTTTGTGCTGTATGTATTATGTTTGTATCTTGCTATTCAGGCAAGACGAATATTACTGGTGAACAACATCAATTGAATGTATCAGAAGAAAACATTGATACAACTTATTTTAATGATCATTTTGAGATAGCAGAAGTTGTTCCTCTTCAGACAGATGAAACCAATCTTATTTCTGATATAAAAAGATTGATAAGATATAAGAATCAAATAATCTTACTATCAGGTAATACTCGTCAGATATTTATTATTAACTCAAAAGGAGGAGTAATAGAACAACGTATTCACAAAACGGGGAACGGTCCCGGAGAATCGAATGTTATATTAGATATTGGTTTTGATGAATCATCGGAACAATTACTTGTTTACAATGATTATTCTAAATTGTTGTTTTTTGATTTGCAAGGCAATTTTCTTTCTGAAACGAAGGTTGATGATTTGTATGAGGAGATGACTGTTGTCGATGGGAAAGTCATATTTCATAATAAGCTGGAAGGGTATTCCTGCTATCCTCTTATGATAAAAGTGTTTAATCTTAAAGACAAGAGTTGGGAGAGTTTTGGCGAAAAGGATAAAATAGACTTTCCCATTAGAAATAAGGGGCTCCAACTGGTTAAAAGTAAGAATGTATGGTTTACTTCACCTTTGAATTATAGCTTATTTGTTTTTAAAGACAATCAGATTGACTCTCTTTACCAAATAAATGTTCCTAACATGAGTTTGAGTGAGGATTTAATTAAGCAGTCAGTCTCAAATCCACCCATGTTTTTTGAAGAGGTTAGAAATAATAATCTGATTTATAGTTTCCATTCTATACGTGAGACCAATAACTTTCTGGTTTTAAGATCAAATCAACCTGGGCTTTTCATTGTTGATAAAGCAAATAATAATGTGTATTGGGAGAAGATGGTAAAAGAAAATGCTTTCAAATTCGACCTTTCTAGTTACTATTATCCACATGATGGAGATGACGGCAAAATAATGTTTGTATTTCCTCCAGAAATATATACCAATTACGTAAAAAGGCTATATGATAAAAGAATAAGTGCCGAGCAGATAAAAGCTATAGAAATGAGAGAAGAAGATAATCCGGTTCTGGTTTTTTATAAAGAAAAAGATAATTAGGAAATTGCTTCTTTTGATTTATAATTCGAGATTAGTGTAGCTGTTTATATTCAATAATAAATAAAAAGCCCTAAACATAAAATAGGAGGAAAACAACGCAGCTTTCCTCCTATTTATGTTATAATTTATCTCCTTCTTACTTCAAAGGTACTTGTTCCAAAGTGGCTACCAAGAACTCATAGAACTTGGGAACAGAAGGAATATAAGCTCTTTCGTCAGGTGAATGAGGTGAGCGCAATGTAGGACCAAAAGAAATCATGTCGAGCCCCGGCACGTTAGCCCCAATAATGCCACACTCAAGTCCGGCATGAATCACTTTTATCGCCGGCTCTACACCAAATTGCTGTTGATAAGAGGCTTTCATCGCATGAAGAATAGGGGAGTCAACATCGGGTTGCCAACCGGAATAACCACCGGAAAGCACCACCTTCATTCCTGCGATGGAGAAACATGACTCCAAGCTGGTAACGAGATACTCTTTCATGCTGTCACTAGAGCTACGGGCAAGTATCTTCACTTCGGCTTTCCCGTCTTTAATGCTAATAATAGCCAGGTTGGAAGAAGTTTCCACCGTATCGGGTACGGAAGGAATCATACGCATCACACCGTTTTGACAAGCAAAGATAGCTCCAATAAGGTTGTCTTGAATTTCCTCGGGTACTTCTCCTTGTGGTAGTTCAACACGCTCGGCGGTGAAGCTTATTGGGGTTTCGATAACTGAATATTCTTCGTTAAAGAGGTCTTCGCAGTATTTGACCAGTTCCAGAAGTTCTTCTTCGTTTTCGGCTGGGATAGTAACTACTGCATGGGCTTCGCGAGGAATGGCGTTGCGCATATTTCCGCCTTCCCAGCTGGCCAAACGGGCTTCGTAGCTGGCAACGGCTTCACGGAGGAAGCGTACCAGTAATTTATTGGCATTGGCACGGCCTTCATTGATTTCCAAACCGGAATGACCGCCTCTGAGACCTTTTAAAGTCACTTTAACGGCTACATCTCCTTCGTCGGGAGTTACTTCTTTGTACTCCAGACTGGCGGTAACATCCATACCTCCGGCACAACCGATGTATAATTCGCCTTCGTCTTCGGAATCAAGATTCAGCAGAATGGTGCCCTGCAAGGTGCCGGCTTTCAAACCGAATGCACCGTACATGCCGGTTTCTTCGTCTTTGGTGATAAGTGCTTCCAGCGGACCGTGTTTCAGGGTGTTGTCTTCCAAAATGGCAAGTATGGCTGCTACTCCCAAACCGTTGTCGGCTCCCAATGTGGTGCCGCGAGCGCGTAGCCAGTCGCCGTCAACATAGGTTTCAATGGGGTCTTTCTCAAAATCATGAACGGTGTCGTTATTCTTCTGAGGCACCATGTCCATGTGGGCCTGAAGAATGACTCCTTTTCTGTTCTCCATTCCGGCTGTAGCCGGTTTGCGAATAATAACATTGCCTACCTCGTCAGTAAATGATTCCAAACCTAACTTCTTACCGAAGTTGAGCAAGAAATCTGTTACGGGCTGCATGTAACCCGAAGGACGGGGTATTTGAGTCAATGAATAGAAATGCTTCCACACGTTTTGTGGCGCTAATGACTGAATTGTTTTCATACGTTTTGCTTTTTATTTGTAAACGGCAAAGCCGCCATACCATATACTCCTAACAAAACTACTAAAAAAGTTTGAATACCATGTACTAACAAGGCAAATATTCCCGCATTTGTGGCATCGACTCCGTAAAGCATCATCATGGAAATAACGGCGAAATGCCACGGTCCGGCTCCGTTGGGGGTGGGAACAATAACGGCAAAGCTACCGCCCACAAACATAACCAGTCCTGCCAGAATACCTAAATCGGCGGTAAAGTCAAAGCAGTAAAAGGCTACATAGAATTGCATGAAGTAGCAAAACCAAATCAAAAAGGTATAAAGAATGAATAATGGGATGTTTTTTACATGTCGCAAAGACAGAATGCCTTCCCATACATTGAGAACGATACCTTTTACTTTCTCAAAAAAAGAAAGGGTGCGTACCAGATAGTAGAACAAAACGGCAATTCCTATGAGACAAAAAAGTATGATATACAAATGCACGGAGGTGAAAAGTTCTCCGATGGAATCCATATTGGTACCTGTTTCTTCAAAAAAACGTTTGAAAACAGGGAGCTGGAGCATGAAGGTTACAGCGGTAATCAAAATAACACATAAAGAGTCAATGAGCCGCTCCGTAACAACAGTACCCAACGATTTGGAAAAGGATACTCCGTCATATTTAGACAGTACACCGCAACGTGACACTTCGCCTACTCTTGGCAAAACCAAATTGGCTGCGTAAGAAATAAAGATGGCATTAACGCAGTTGCTTGTCTTGGGATAGGCTCCCAATGGTGCTAAGGTTTGTTTCCAGCGCCAGCCACGAAAAACATGACTGAATACGCCGAATATAAGAGAGACGAGCATCCACCACCAGTTCATTTCAAAAATTAGTACATTACCTGCTCTGGCAAAATCAAAATCACGGTATACCCAGAAGAGTATGAACCCTCCCAAAAGAAGCGGTAAAATCAGCTTCAGGCTCTTTTTTATCAGTTTATTCATTCTTAGCTTTCAATTCTTCATTTAAAAGAATTACCTTTGTCGGCTGCAAAGATAGTACTTATCTGCAAACCCGGTATGAATAAACATTAAAATGTGAAGGAATGAGATTAGTCAAACCCAAAAAGTTCTTAGGACAACATTTTTTGAAAGATTTAAAAGTAGCGCAAGACATTGCCGACACAGTTGATTCACAACCGGAACTTCCTGTTCTTGAAGTAGGACCGGGAATGGGAGTATTGACCCAGTTCCTAGTAAAGAAAGAACGAACTGTAAAGGTTGTGGAGGTTGATTATGAATCGGTAGCATACTTGCGCGAAGCATTCCCCAGTTTGGAGGATCACATCATTGAAGATGATTTTCTGAAAATGAACCTCAACAGAACTTTTGATGGGAATCCGTTTGTCCTGACGGGCAATTATCCTTATAATATATCCAGCCAGATTTTCTTTAAAATGCTAGATAACAAGGAGTTGATTCCTTGTTGTACCGGTATGATTCAAAAAGAGGTGGCCGAACGAATTGCTGCCGGACCGGGAAGTAAGACTTATGGTATATTAAGCGTTCTGATACAGGCTTGGTACGAGGTGGAGTATCTGTTCACCGTGAGCGAACATGTCTTTAATCCGCCTCCCAAAGTAAAAAGTGCTGTTATCAGAATGACCAGAAACCAAACCCACGATTTGGGATGCAATGAAAAACTTTTCAAACAAGTGGTTAAAACGACTTTCAACCAACGACGCAAAACGTTACGTAACTCCATAAAACCCATTCTAGGGAAGGAAAGCTCGATTTTGCAAGATGAAATATTCAACAAACGTCCTGAACAACTTTCCGTACAACAGTTTGTTGAATTAACCAATATGGTTGAAAAAGAGTTGGTTTTAATGAATAGCCAACAACATTAAGCAAAGAAAACTTGTTTATCAAAAGTAGTAATTCAAGCAAGCGTGAACGAGGAATACATTGATAAAGTAAAATCTCTTATTGAGCAGAAAGAGGCTGATCAGGTAAGGGAATCGTTACTCGGTCTTCATCCGGCCGACATTGCCGAGTTATGCAACGAACTGAGCATTGACGATGCGCGTTTCATTTATCGGTTGCTCGATAACGAAACGGCTGCCGATGTATTAATTGAAATGGATGAGGAGGCTCGTAAGGAGTTTCTTGAAATTCTGCCTTCTGAAACCATTGCCAAAAGGTTTGTTGATTACATGGATACGGATGATGCTGTCGACATCATGCGTGATCTGGATGAAGATAAACAGGAAGAAATTCTGTCGCACATTGAAGATATTGAGCAGGCGGGTGATATTGTCGATCTGCTTAAATATGACGAGGATACGGCCGGTGGATTGATGGGTACCGAAATGGTTACCGTCAACGAAAACTGGAGTATGCCCGAATGTCTCAAAGAGATGAGGCAACAGGCTGAAGACTTGGATGAAATATATTATGTGTATGTCATTGATGACGATGAACGTCTCAGGGGGGTGTTTCCACTGAAGAAGATGATAACATCGCCTTCTGTCTCCAAAGTGAAACACGTTATGAAAAAAGACCCCATCTCTGTAAGGGTTGACACGGCGATAGACGATGTGGTTCAGACGATTGAAAAGTATGACTTGGTGGCTGTTCCTGTTGTCGATAGCATAGGGCGATTGGTGGGACAAATTACTGTTGACGACGTTATGGACGAGGCACGTGAACAGTCTGAACGTGATTATCAGTTGGCTTCCGGACTTTCTCAGGATGTGGAAACGGACGATAATGTGTTGCGGCAAACAACCGCCCGACTTCCGTGGCTACTCATCGGCATGTTGGGTGGTATTGGGAATTCCATGATACTTGGAAACTTTGGTACTACCTTTGCTGCTCACCCGGAGATGGCATTATACATTCCTCTAATTGGAGGTACGGGGGGAAATGTGGGAACTCAATCGTCAGCGTTGGTTGTACAAGGATTGGCCAACAGTTCGCTCGATACCAAAGATACATTTAAACAAATATTAAAAGAAACAGTAGTTGCCTCTATCAATGCTACCATCATTTCATTGTTGGTTTATTTGTATAACTTCATTCGCTTCGGAGCAACTGCCACGGTGACCTATTCGGTGTCTATCAGTTTGTTTGCAGTGGTTATGTTTGCATCGATCTTCGGAACGTTTGTGCCCATGACGTTGGAGAAACTCAAAATAGATCCGGCTATTGCAACCGGACCTTTTATCTCCATAACCAATGACATCATTGGCATGATGTTGTACATGGGAATCACTGTTCTTTTATCATAAAATCGGGCTGCAACAAAAAAATATCTCAAAAAAGTATGAAGTGATTGTTTTATTTCATTAATTTGTGTCGTAATGTAACCATAGGGTAAAATCCTGTTCCTAAATGAAATATACAATGATGGACTCTCATGACACTAATCTGCCTTTAAATCAAGGCGATCCCGAGGAAATAAAAGATGTAACCGAGGTATCTGATAAAACTGCTGAAGATGCAACGACTGATACTACATTGGAAAAGCAAAGTGAACCGGTTGAGAAACCAACCAAAGAAAGCGTGCTGAAACGTCTGAATGATTTAGCAAAAGATCCTGAAAATGCAAGTAAACTTGAACTTGACACGCTCAAACAATCATTCTATAAATTACATAATATAGAGTTGGAAGCACTCAAAAAAGAGTTTGTTGATAATGGTGGCAAGGAAGAAGACTTTGTACCACAAAACGATGAGCTTGAAAATGAGTTCAAGAATGTCATGTCTGTTATCAAAGAAAAAAGGAACTCTTTACTCGCCGAGGTAGAAAAACAAAAAGAGCATAATCTGACGCTTAAGCTTGGTATATTAGACAAGCTGAAAGAGTTGACCGAATCGCCTGATAATGCTAACAAATCATATAACGATTTCAAGAAACTTCAGCAGGAATGGAACGAAATAAAACAGGTTCCGCAAGCTAAAGCCAATGAAATATGGAAAATGCATCAACTGTATGTTGAAAAGTTTTATGATATTCTGAAGCTAAACAATGAGTTTCGTGATTATGATTTTAAGAAGAATCTGGAAATAAAAACTCGTTTGTGCGAAGCTGCTGAAAGGCTAACAGAAGAATCGGATGTTGTTTCAGCGTTCCATCAGCTGCAAAAATTACATCAGGAATTCAGGGATACAGGACCTGTTTCGAGAGAACTTCGTGATGAAATATGGGCTCGGTTCAAAGCTGCATCTACCGTAGTTAATAGAAATCATCAGCAACACTTTGAGGAATTAAAGGAGGTTGAACAACACAACCTTGACCAGAAAACAGTGATTTGCGAAATTGTTGAGGCCATTGAATATAACGAGCTGACAACGTTTGCCGGATGGGAGAACAAAACGCAGGAGGTTATTGCACTTCAGAATAAATGGAAAACCATTGGTTTTGCTCCTCAAAAGATGAACGTCAAAATATTTGAGAGATTCAGAAAATCTTGTGATGACTTCTTTAAAAAGAAGAGCGAGTTTTACAAGCAACTGAAAGATAATATGGTGCAAAATCTTGAAAAGAAAAAGGTTTTATGCGAAAAAGCCGAAGCTTTGAAAGATAGCACCGATTGGAAAGAAACGGCTGACGCTTTAGCTAAATTGCAAAAAGAGTGGAAGGCTATAGGACCTGTATCCAAAAAACATTCTGATATGATTTGGAATCGTTTCATTTCTGCATGTGATTATTTCTTTGAGCAGAAGATGAAAGCCACTTCTTCTCAACGCTCGGAGGAAGTTGAAAACTTGGAGAAGAAAAGAGCAATTATCAATCAATTGGCTGAATTAAAGGGCACTGAGAATGCTGAAGACGCGGAAGCGAAATTGCGAGATTTTATGCAGGAATGGAACTCCATAGGACATGTTCCTTTCAAGGAGAAAGATAAAATATACAAGCAATATCATACTGCTGTAGATGGTATCTTTGACAACCTGAATACAAATGCGTCTAATAAGAAACTGAATAACTTCAAATTTGCTATCAACTCAATGCAAGGAGGTAATCAGTCTTTGTATAGAGAAAGAGAGAAACTTTCTCGTCAATACGAAAACATGAAAAATGAACTATTGACGTATGAAAACAACTTGGGCTTTTTAAGCTCATCTTCTCAGAAGGGAAATAGCTTACTCACCGAAATTAACCGTAAAGTTGATAAGTTGAAAACGGATTTAGAAGTGGTATTACAGAAAATTAAAATGATTGACGAGTCACTTCAACATGAAGAATAAAATATAAAAAAGAAAGGATGACAGGCATTAGGCTAGTCATCCTTTTTTTATGGAATTACAATCTTTACTCTTGTTTATATCAAATAAAAAAGCAAAGAACGTTAAAATACGTCTTTGCTTTTTTTAGTTGGGCTACCAGGATTCGAACCTGGAACGTCAGGACCAGAATCTGAAGTGTTACCATTACACCATAGCCCAATCATTTCGGGTGCAAAGATAGAAAATATTTGTATATTCAAAGCGATTTAGCTCTTTTTTATTCTTTTTGATAAGAAAAAAAACAGGTTATAGCCCTCATTATCCCTAAAAAAACACAAAAAAAAGAGGAGAAATAGCAGCCTATCTTCATTCATATTATAATTCGGTGTATATTTGTAAAATATATCGAGATTTCGATGCAAAACAAAGATTGTATATTTCTTGTTATAGTTACAAAATAGAAACAAAATATTAAATTCATTGATAAATGAACGAAACCAAATTATTATTAGAAAAAATTAAAGAGGGAATTCAAGAAAAAAAAGGTAAGAATATTGTTATTGCTGATTTAACGGGAATCAGAGATACTATATGCAACTATTTTGTTATTTGCCAGGGAAACTCCCCTAGTCAGGTTGGTGCAATTGTTGACTCGGTCAAAGAGTTTGCCCGTAAAGGTGCGAATGTTAAGCCTTCTGCTGTAGACGGATTGAATAACGCAGAGTGGGTAGCGATGGATTACGCTGATGTGTTGGTTCATATTTTCTTACCGGAAGCCAGAAATTTCTACAACTTGGAGCACTTGTGGGCTGACGCTCAACTTATTAACATCCCAGATATTGACTAATTAACAATATGGAGAACAAAAAGAAACCTAATAAAGTAAATATGCCCCGCTTTAACATGAGCTGGATGTATATGATTATTGCATTGATGCTTTTGGGACTATACTTTACCAATGAAAGCGGCTCAGTCAACAAAGAAACTTCGTATGATCAGTTTCAGCAATACGTGAAAAGCGGCTATGTCAGTAAGGTAATTGGCTATGATGACAATTCCGTAGAAGCTTATATCAAGCCTTATTTTGTGAAAGATGTATTCAAACAGGATTCCAATCGCGTTGGTAAGAACCCCATGATTACAACGGAAGCTCCATCCAGAGAAAGCTTGGGCGAGTTTCTGCAAAAAGAAAGGGATGAAGCGCATTTCGACGGTTCCGTTAGTTACGAGAAGAAAAAAGATTACTTCAGCGTTATTCTTTGGAACGTACTCCCTATCGTATTCCTGATAGGTTTGTGGATGTTCTTTATGAGAAGAATGAGTGGCGGCGGCGGATCTGCCGGTAATGTGTTTAGCGTTGGAAAATCAAAAGCACAACTTTTTGAAAAAGGCGGATCTATTAAGGTGACGTTTAAAGATGTGGCCGGTCTTGCTGAAGCCAAACAAGAAGTAGAGGAAATTGTGGAGTTTCTGAGAGAACCGCAAAAATATACTGATTTAGGAGGAAAAATACCTAAGGGCGCATTGTTGGTAGGCCCTCCGGGTACGGGTAAAACGTTATTGGCTAAAGCTGTTGCAGGGGAAGCTGACGTTCCTTTTTTCTCGTTGGCAGGATCAGATTTCGTTGAAATGTTCGTTGGCGTAGGTGCTTCACGAGTTAGAGATCTTTTCAAACAGGCCAAGGAAAAAGCTCCTTGTATTGTGTTTATTGACGAAATTGATGCTGTAGGTAGAGCCAGAGGTAAAAACCCAAGCATGGGAGGCAATGACGAAAGAGAAAATACACTCAATCAGCTTCTCACCGAAATGGATGGTTTCGGCTCCAATAGCGGCGTTATCATTTTAGCAGCGACTAACCGGGTGGATGTACTTGACAAGGCGTTGTTAAGAGCCGGACGTTTTGATCGTCAGATTCATGTTGACTTGCCTGACTTAAATGAAAGAAAAGAGGTTTTTGGGGTACACTTGCGCCCTATTAAAATAGACGAATCTGTTGATGTTGATTTATTAGCGCGTCAAACTCCGGGTTTTTCGGGCGCTGATATAGCCAATGTATGTAACGAAGCGGCTCTTATCGCGGCACGTCATGGCAAGAAATTTGTCAATAAGCAAGATTTTCTGGATGCTGTTGATAGAATTATCGGCGGATTAGAGAAGAAAACAAAAATTACGACCGAGCAAGAGCGTAGAACAATTGCGCTGCATGAAGCCGGACACGCTAGTTTGTCTTGGCTGTTGGAACATGCCAACCCTCTGATTAAAGTAACCATTGTACCCAGAGGACGCGCATTAGGTGCAGCATGGTATCTGCCCGAAGAAAGACAAATCACTACTAAGGAACAAATGCTCGACGAAATGTGTGCTACATTGGGTGGAAGGGCTGCTGAAGATTTGTTTGTGGGTAAAATTTCAACCGGTGCAATGAATGATTTGGAACGGGTTACCAAACAAGCGTATGGCATGACTGCGTACTTGGGCATGAGCGAAAAGTTGCCCAACTTGTGCTATTATAATAATGATGAATATTCGTTCAACAGACCTTATAGTGAGCGCACGGCAGAAGTGATTGACGACGAGGTGAAAACAATGGTAAACGAACAGTACGACAGAGCCAAACAAATTTTATCTGAATATAGTTCGCAACATAATCAGTTAGCAGATTTGCTTATTGAAAAAGAAGTTATATTTGCAGAAGACGTAGAACGGATATTCGGTAAACGTCCATGGGCTTCACGTTCTGAAGAAATCATGGCTGCCGAATCTAAAAAGAAGACTGATTCAAATGATGTTCCTGAAGTTCAATCGTCCGAGTCTGAGATTTCAGACCAACCATTGGAAGCAGAAGTTGCGGGTAATTAATTTTTTAGACATTGAAAAGTAATTTTATCAAAAGAGCAATAACAGGAGTATTCTTTGTTATTATATTATTGGGTTGTATTTTATACAGCCCAATATCATTCGGTATTCTTTTTTCGATCATCAGCATGATGACAATCAAGGAATTTGCCACTCTCTTTAATCAATCGGGAACCGACATACACATAAACAAACACATTTGTATGCTTGGGGGAATGTATCTATTCCTGTCCATTATGATTTATTGCATGGACATGGCAGATGCCAAAGTTTTCATTCCTTATTTAGTTCTGTTGATATATCTAATGATCAGTGAACTTTATTTGCAGAGAAAAAGTCCTTTAAATAATTGGGCTTACGCCATGTTTAGTCAGCTATACATCGGTTTGCCTTTTGCCATGCTTAATGTTCTGGCGTTTCAGACTAACTCCTTAACAAATAGTGCAGAATACAATCCGATATTGCCTCTGTCTATTTTTATATTTATCTGGCTAAATGACACAGGAGCCTATTGTGTTGGAAGCTTATTTGGTAAACATCGCTTGTTTGAACGGATTTCTCCTAAGAAATCATGGGAAGGATCTTTGGGTGGCGGAACAATCGCAATAGGATCTTCCATTGCAATGGCATCGTACTTTACTTTTTTGAATACCGTTGAGTGGATAGGACTTTCGCTTGTCGTTGTTGTATTTGCAACCTGGGGAGATTTAACAGAGTCTTTGTTAAAGAGACAGCTTGGAGTTAAAGATTCCGGCCAAATTTTGCCCGGTCATGGAGGTATGCTCGATCGGTTTGATAGTGCACTGATGGCGATTCCTGCTGCGGTAGTCTATCTTTATCTGATAGA
>MTLE01001741.1_pt1 | contig 13988 bp, 11 predicted proteins | sample 1982461 | NCBI WGS metagenome assembly MTLE01 (sample SAMN05712605, study PRJNA340218) | biofilm metagenome | isolation source: sample SPL anode biofilm adapted to -200 mV | place: USA | collected 2012-02-03
GATTACGTATTTGCCGCTGCAGCCCTTAAGCAGGTACCAAGTTGTGAATTCTTTCCCATGGAAGCCACCCGCACCAATGTACTGGGTACTGGCAATGTATTGGAAAGTGCCATTCAGCACGGCGTTAAGAATGTAGTTGTTCTCTCTACGGATAAAGCAGCCTATCCCATCAATGCAATGGGTATTTCAAAGGCTTTGATGGAAAAGGTTGCTATAGCTAAAGGTCGTGAACTGGGAGAAGATGCTACAACCACTATCTGCTGTACTCGTTACGGAAACGTAATGGCAAGTAGGGGCTCCGTTATCCCTCTTTGGGTGGAGCAGATAATGGATGGTAAACCTATCACTATCACGGACCCGAACATGACTCGTTTTATGATGACCTTGGACGATGCCGTTGATTTGGTAATCTATGCCTTTACCAATGGACATAATGGAGACCTGTTTGTTCAGAAAGCACCGGCAGCTACACTGGAGACCTTAACCATCGCACTAAAGGAAATCTATGCGAAGGTAGACCCTAAGTATGGTGAGACTGAAGTGAAGGTGATTGGAACTCGTCACGGAGAAAAACTTTATGAAACGTTGGTAACCCGCGAAGAGATGGCGAAAGCAATCGATATGGGTAATTATTACCGTATTCCATGCGATACCCGCGACTTGAACTACAATAAGTTCTTTACTGAAGGTAGCGAAGAAGTATCAAAGATAGAAGATTACCACTCTCACAATACCGCCCGTCTGGATGTAGAAGGAATGAAGGAGCAACTAATGCGTCTTCGTTTTATCCAGGAAGATCTGGGCATTATCAACAAGGCGCAAGCGCGTGAAATTAGATCAGAATAATTTATTATGAAGATATTAGTTACAGGTGCTAAAGGGTTTGTTGGAAGAAACTTGTGTGCACAATTACACAATATAAAAGAAGGAAAAGCTCGCTTCTACGGAGACATTACGGTAGATGACGTTTTTGAATATGACATGGATTCAACTCCCGAAGAATTGGATGTGTGGTGTAAGGAAGCCGACTTCGTATTCAACCTAGCTGGAGTGAACAGACCCAAAGAACAGGAAGAATTCATGACTGGCAATTTTGGCTTTGCCTCTACCCTACTGGATACATTGAAAAAGCACGAGAACAACTGTCCCGTAATGCTCTCATCTTCCCAACAGGCCTCTTTGACCGGACGATTCGGCAACTCAGAATATGGACGCAGTAAAAAGGCTGGCGAAGACCTGTTCTTTACCTATGGTATTAAGACTGGAGCAAAGGTACTTGTGTATCGTTTCCCCAATCTGTTTGGCAAATGGTGTAAACCAAACTACAACAGCGCGGTAGCTACATTTTGTAACAATATAGCAAACGACCTGCCTATCCAGGTAAATGATCCCTCGGTAGAACTGGAATTACTCTACATAGATGATCTGGTAAATGGAATGATTGCTGCATTAAAAGGCGAAGAGCAGCATTGCGAATTCGATGGAATTGATGCCATTCTTAAAGAAGACGGCCGTTATTGTGTGGTGCCAACCACCCATAAAGTAACTCTGGGAGAGATTGTATCTTTACTGGAATCATTCAGGAAGCAACCAAATACCCTGCTGATGCCGGAGATTCCAAACAACAGTTTTGCAAAGAAATTATACTCAACTTACTTGAGTTATCTTCCCAAAGAAAAAGTCTGCTTTCCTTTAAAGATGAATGTGGATGATAGAGGCTCCTTTACCGAACTGCTCAAAACTGGAAACTGTGGTCAGTTTTCAGTCAATATCTCAAAGCCCGGAATCACCAAAGGACAACATTGGCACAATAGCAAATGGGAATTCTTTATTGTAGTATCCGGTCGCGGACTGATACAAGAGAGAAAGGTTGGAAGCGATGAAGTTCTGAATTTTGAAGTAAGCGGCGACAAGATTGAAGCCATACACATGCTTCCTGGTTATACTCACAATATCATTAATCTTTCCGAAACGGAAGATTTAATAACCGTAATGTGGGCGAACGAAAGTTTTGATCCAAACCAACCCGACACCTATTTCGAACCTGTAGCGTCTAAATAATATACAACCATGCAATTAAGAACGGATTATAGCGAAATAAAGTTTGCAGAAAACGGCAAGCTCAAGCTTCTAATAATAGTTGGCACCCGACCGGAGATTATACGTTTAGCTGCGGTTATTAATAAGTGCCGTATTTACTTTGATACCATCCTGGCTCATACAGGTCAGAATTACGATTATAACCTGAACGGAGTATTCTTCAAGGACCTGAAACTAAAAGATCCGGAAGTATACATGGATGCAGTCGGCGACGATCTGGGAGCAACCATGGGAAATATCATCAATGCATCCTACAAGTTGATGGCAGAGATCAAACCCGATGCCGTATTGGTTCTGGGCGACACCAACTCTTGTTTGAGTGTAATTGGAGCAAAGCGTCTGCACATTCCCATCTTCCACATGGAAGCAGGGAACCGATGCAAGGACGAATGTCTGCCCGAAGAAACCAACCGTCGCATTGTAGATATCATCTCCGATGTAAATATGGCTTACTCAGAACATGCCCGTCGTTACCTGGCTGATTGCGGACTTCCAAAAGAACGCACCTACGTAACAGGTTCACCCATGGCAGAAGTACTTCATAACAACCTGGCAGAAATTGAGTTAAGCGATGTACACCAGCGCCTTGGCCTCGAAAAAGGAAAATACATTCTATTGAGTGCCCATCGTGAAGAGAACATCGATACAGAGAAAAACTTCCTCTCGTTGTTCAACGCCATCAACGCAATGGCAGAGAAATACGATATGCCAATCCTCTACAGTTGCCACCCGCGTTCACGCAACCGTTTGGCTGCAAGTGGATTTAAGTTGGACAAACGAGTAATCCAGCAGGAACCCATGGGATTCCACGACTACAACTGCCTTCAGATGAATGCCTTTGCAGTAGTATCCGATAGTGGCACCCTCCCGGAAGAATCAAGCTTCTTCACAAGTGTAGGCCATCCATTCCCTGCCATCTGCATCCGGACTTCTACAGAACGTCCCGAAGCACTGGACAAAGCTGTTTTCATCCTTGCAGGCATCGATGAGAATTCCCTTCTCCAAGCAGTTGAGACAGCCGTACAAGCCAATCTGAATGGTGATTACGGCATTCCGGTCCCAGACTATACAGATGATAACGTTTCCAGTAAGGTTGTAAAGATTGTACAGAGCTATACAGGAGTGGTGAATAAGATGGTATGGAGGAAAGATTAGTAATAATTAATTAACTATCACTAGTGTCCAAAGAAAAATAAATTAGTTCTTTGTAATACGTAGTTATACAATTAGTTATAAGCAAAAACAGCGCGTGTCGATTTGAATTGATTCTCCATCTTTGCAGTCTGAATATAATCCAGACATGCATGAATAGCGGAAAGTACCTTTTCAGTCAACTCGTTGAGTTTTTGCCAAAGCGAATATTTGATGGAATCGTCAAGAAGTATGGTGGAGACAAGTATGTGAAGACGTTCACATGCTGGAACCAGCTTCTTGTGATGATGTTCGGACAACTTTCCAGCTGCGACAGCCTTCGAGAGGTCATCTGCATCATTGATGCCATCAAGAATAAGAGTTACCATCTCGGATTTGGCACTGGAGACATAAAGCTTAGCAATGTCTCTTATGCAAACGCCAACCGGGATTACAGGATATTCGAGGAGTTCGCCTACTATATGATCGACCTTGCACAGAGCAAGAGGCTTGACAGGGAGTTCATCCTGCATGGAAAGTTCTATGCGTTTGACTCCACGACCATTGATCTCTGTTTGAGTTTGTTCCAGTGGGCATTCTTTCGACAGACAAAGGGTGGAATCAAAGTTCATACGTTGTTTGACGTTGTGACTCAGATTCCGACTTATATTCATATCACGGAAGCTAAAGTTCATGATATGAATGCTATGGATGGCATTCCGTACGAACCGAATGCATTCTACATCTTTGACAAAGGGTACTATGACCTTGCAAGGCTGTATAGAATCAGCATTATCAACTCGTTCTTTGTCATCAGACAGAAGTCTCATCTCAACTACGAGATTGTTGACGGTGAAGACTTGCTTGACGATACGGATAACGTTCTGCTTGACCAGACGATAAGTCTTACGGGCTATCAGTCCAAGAAGAAGTATCCGGGTACTCTCAGGAGAATAGTTTACTATGCTCCTGAACTGAAGAGAACGTTCACGTTCCTCACAAACAACTTTGCCCTCAAGGCTGGCGATATTGCCTTGTTGTACAAACAGAGATGGCAGGTTGAACTTTTCTTCAGATGGATAAAGCAGCATCTTCGTGTGACTTCCTTTTGGGGCAATACAGAGAACGCTGTGAGAATACAAATCTATGTTGCGGTTATAGCATACTGTCTGGTAGCCATTGTAGAGCACGATTGCGTACTCAAAAGGTCCACTTTCAACGTCCTCAGAGTGATAAGCAGGGTGCTGACAGACAAGACTCCTGTCAGAGACCTTTTCAATGGCCCTGAAAAACTGCTTGATGTATGTGATCAACCTGTTCAATTTGAATTTGCTTTTAAATATTAATCGTTCAAAAATTTTCTTTGGACACTAGTGATTAACTATATTTAATTGATGAAAAAAGTGATGCTTGTCTTTGGGACAAGACCTGAAGCTATTAAAATGTGCCCACTAGTGAAGGAGTTCCATAAATACCCGGATCAATTCGAGACTACTATATGTGTCACTGCACAGCACCGCGAGATGCTAGATCAGGTACTTAAAATCTTCGAGGTAACACCTAACTTCGACCTAAATATCATGAAGCAGGGTCAGGATCTCTACGATGTAACCACGCGTGTGCTTCTTGGAATGCGCAATGTTTTAAGTACTGTCCATCCGGATGTAGTCTTTGTTCACGGCGACACCACAACTTCTACAGCTGCTGCACTTGCAGCCTTTTACCAACAGATACCTGTAGCACACATCGAAGCTGGGCTCAGGACAAATAATATCTACTCTCCCTGGCCAGAAGAGATAAACCGCCAGATAACAAGCCGAATAGCGTCATACAACTTCGCTCCAACTCCTCTTAGCAAAAGCAATCTTTTAAAAGAGAATATCAAAGAAGATACCATCACAATCACTGGCAATACAGTAATTGATGCACTATACATGGTAGTTGATAAAACTAAAAGTAATAAAGAACTTAAAGTGCAACTTGGACGTAGCCTAGAAAATGCAGGATACGATATTAATAGACTATCTAATGGAAAGAAATTGGTTCTTATTACTGGACACCGCCGCGAAAATTTCGGAGATGGATTCGTAAATATGTGCACAGCAATTAAAGACTTGACGTACAAGTATTCGTGTGTCGACTTTGTCTATCCAATGCACCTAAATCCAAATGTACGCAAGCCAATATATGAAGTATTCGGGGAAAACCTGACAGGTTGTGGTAACATGTTCTTTATCGAACCACTTGATTATTTGGACTTCGTCTATTTAATGGAAAAGTCAAACATCGTATTGACTGATTCTGGTGGCATACAGGAAGAGGCACCTGGACTTGGCAAGCCTGTCCTTGTGATGCGTGATACAACAGAACGCCCTGAGGCATTAGAAGCAGGAACTGTTAAACTTGTCGGAACATCGTATGAGATGATTACCACAGAAGTTTCCAAATTACTTGATAATCAAGAACATTATGACAGCATGAGTCGAGCTGTAAATCCCTATGGAGACGGATTTGCTTGTGATAGGATTGTGAAGAAATTAATGACCTGATAAATAGATTTATAAGGATAAACAATATTATGATTAATGTAATAGGATTAGGCTATATTGGGCTTCCAACAGCTTTGATGATGGCCTCCAATGGAATAGAAATTATTGGTACAGACTATAACCAAGAGTTGGTAGATACCCTCAACTCCGGCAAACCAACATTCAAAGAAAATGATCTAGAGGAACTTTTTGTTGAGGCAATAAAAGCAGGAATCAAGTTTACAACTGAATATCAAAAGACAGATATGTACATCGTTTCTGTCCCTACACCATACGACAAATTCACTAAAAAAGTTGATCCTTCATTCATCGTGGCAGCTATCAGGAAGGTGATGAAGGTCTGTCACAAGGGTGCAATTGTAGTGGTAGAATCCACTGTTAGTCCCGGCACTATGGACAAATATGTGCGACCGATAGTAGTGGCCAACGGTTTCATAATTGGTGAAGATATCCACTTGGTTCATGCACCTGAGCGCATTATCCCTGGCAATATGGTTTATGAATTAATCCACAATAACCGTACAATTGGAGCCGATAGTCGCAAAATTGGCGAAAATGTAAAGAAATACTACGAAAGTTTTTGTAAAGGTAGCATTGTCCTTACAGATATTCGTACTGCCGAAATGACTAAGGTGGTGGAGAATACATACCGCGCTGTTAACATTGCATTTGCTAATGAGTTGGCACGAATCTGCCGTTACGACAACTTGGATGTGTATGAGATTATAGAGATATGCAACATGCATCCCCGAGTGAACATTCTTCAGCCCGGTCCTGGAGTAGGTGGTCACTGCATTTCAGTTGACCCATGGTTTCTTGTTGGTGACTATCCTAGCCTTGCTAGAGTAATTGATGAATCAATGAAAACTAACGACAGCCAACCTCAATTTGTTTTAAACCGCATCTATGAGATAATGAATGAAAACGGCATAATTGATACTAGTCGTGTGGGACTATACGGTATCACATATAAGGAGAATGTCGACGATGTACGGGAAAGCCCGACCCTCCAGCTATTAGAATGCCAGGAACGTCATCTTGCAAAACCCCTCAAAAGCTTCGACCCCTTTTATATCGACAGAGAAGTAGTTACGAATCAGGTGTTAGATTTCGATATATTCTTAGATGACGTAGATATGGTAGTTGTGATGGTCAAGCATGATCATATTATGAAGAACTGGGGTAAATTAAAAGGGAAATTGGTACTAGATTGTCATAATATTTGTCCACTAGATGGAGCTGAGCATATATAATTATTTTTTATTATGGAGGGAAGAAATAAGGTTGTTATCAATACAATAATTTTGTATCTTAAAATAATTATTTCACTTTCTATTTCTTTTATATCAGTACCATTAGTTCTAAATGCATTAGGAGAAAAAGATTTCGGACTTTATAATTTGATATTTGGAATAGTGAGCATGCTTGCATTTCTTAATTCATCAATGAGTATGTCTACTCAACGTTTCCTTTCTGTCACTATTGGTACAAATGATTTGAGTAAATGTTGTGTAATATACAATACAAGTATTGTATTGCATATAATTATTGGTATTACTGTGGCAGTTTTATTGGAAATCTGTTCATTTTTTATTTTTGATGGCTTCTTGAATATTGATACAAATCGATTATTTATTGCAAAATGTATTTACCATTTATTAGTCATTAGCACCTTATTTTCAATACTATCAGTACCTTATGTGGCATTAATGAATGCCAAAGAAGATATGTTAGCTTTTTCAATAATAAATATTATTGACGTATTAGCAAAGCTAGCACTTGCTATATATTTGAGTTTTTGTCCTTACGATCGCTTATTTGTATACGCTTTAATTCTTTCCCTACTATCAATAATTAACACAATGATTAGTAGAATATATGTATCAATAAAATACAAAGAGTTTAAAAGAAATCTTAGTTTATATTTTAATTTTCATTCTTTTAAGGCTTTAGGTCGCTTTGCTGGCTGGAATACAATAAATTCATTTGCAGTTGTTGGGAGAAACCAGGGAATTGCCGTAGTCTTTAATAATTTTTTTGGGACAATAGCCAATGCTGCATATGGAATTGCTAATCAAATTAGTGGCGTATTACTATACTTCTCTGGTACATTTCAAAAGTCTATGAACCCTCAATTGATGCAAAGCGAGGGTAGAAACGAGAGAATGAGAATGAATCGGATATCATTCATGCTTACTAAATATTCTGCATTAGTCTTGTCGTCTATGGGAATACCCTTGATTATTGAAACACCATATGTTCTTGAATTATGGTTACAAAATGTGCCAAAATATACAACAGAACTCGTACAGCTTGTACTGATCTTATATATTTTATACCAATTTTCTATAGGTACAATGTCGGTAATTCAAGCTGTTGGAGATATTAAAATTTATAGCATTATTACAAGCATGCTATTCATTATTACTATTCCAGTTTCATATTTTTTATTAAAGGCGGGATTTCCTTTATACAGTTCCATTATTGTATTCATTATATTTGAGTTTATATCATTTGTTTTTCGTTTAATTTATGCACATAAGAAAGCAGATCTCAATATAATTCGTTATTTATGTGATGCCTGTCTACCAGTACTCGTTTGTATTGTTTGTTCGTTATTAGTAGGTATAATTCCTCATTTAATTATGGATCAAGGATTCCTGCGTTTGTTTGCTGTCTGTTTTGTGTACATAAGTGTAACTTTATTTATCGCATGGAATTATGTACTTGATAATGACATAAAAATATTATGTTTTTCTTTAATTACTAGGCTAATACACAAAGTCACAAATTAAGAGATGTTATGTTAAAAAAAATTTGTCGTGAATTAATCAATCGCTGGATAATATTATCCAATGCAAAGTTAAGATTACATCATGGTGTAAATATAAGAGGAAGTGTGTTTGAATCATATAATAGTATTGGAAGAAATACAACATTTATATTTTCATCAATAGGAATAGGTTCCTACATCGGTTCAGATTGTTTTTTTTCACGTACAATAGTTGGAAAGTATTGCTCATTGGGTAATGAAATTAAAATTGTACTGGGAAAGCACCCTTCATCTGACTGGATTTCTACTCATCCATCATTTTTCTCAACTTCAAATCAAGCAGGGTTTACTTTTGTGAGCGAACAAGTATATTGCGAACTGCCAATTTGCAAAAACAGCGATAAGTACCTAATTATTGGTAATGATGTATGGATTGGAAGTAGGGCAACACTATTAGGTGGAATTACAATCGGTGATGGTGCAATAATTGCAGCGGGAGCTGTTGTAGTTAATAATGTGCCACCCTATGCAATTGTTGGTGGGGTACCTGCTAAAATAATTAAGTATCGCTTCACTCAGCCCTTTATTAACCAATTGCTTGATTTTCAATGGTGGAATAAACCTTTTGAATGGGTACAACAGAAATCACTTTTTTTTTGTAAACCAGACTTATTTATTAAAAATTGTATTAAAGATGATAAAAAAGTTGAAGGGTAATATAAAATGTTCAAAATTATATATAATTATTAGAAGATTATGGATTGTTATATTTCCAACAATTCATATAAAAAAATGCTACAGGAGTATCTTCGGAAAAGAACCAAGAATAACTAATCCTTTAAATCTGATTGAAAAAATTTATTGGCTTCAATTAAATACAGACACAACAATGTGGACATTGTGTGCTGATAAATATTTAATGCGAAATTATGTTAAAGATTGTGGTTATCAAAATTACCTTCCTAAACTATTTGCAGTTTATGATATATATGATAAAATTCAATACGAAGTATTGCCTAATGAATTTATAATTAAAGCAAATAATGGTTGTGGATGTTGCTATATTGTGCATAACAAATGTAATGAACACTTTGATAAAATTCAGTCCATTATTAATTCATGGTTTAAGTGTCCATATGGCTACGAAGGTGCTCAGTTTCACTATACGAGAATAAAACCAAAAATAATTGTAGAGGAATTACTTAAAAATGATGAATTTCAATCAGTAATCTCTCCAAACTCACTAATTGACTACAAAGTATGGTGCATTAATGGAAATCCCGAAAATATACTTATTGTTTATGATCGTAAAGGTGTTAATGGTGAATTTTACTGTTTGGAATTATATGATATTAATTGGTACAAATTAACAAATAAATTGATTTTTAATGGTCATTTTGAATATCGAGATATTTCAATTCCTCAACCTAAGTGTCTATCAGAAATGTTATCTATAGCAAAAGCATTATCTGCTCCTTTCCCTGAAGTTAGAGTGGATTTTTACATAGTCAACAATAAACCAATTGTTGGAGAGTTAACTTTTACAACTGGCTATGGATATTTCACTGAAGATTATTATATAGAACTTGGTAAAAAGATTGATATCTCAAAACTTAAGAAAATATCTCATTATGAAAATATGTGTCGTCGTAAATAATTCTGTATGGTATGACCCAAGAGTTCGAAAGCAGATTGAGTCATATATTGATGCAAAGTTTGATGTTTCGGTTGTTGGGTTGAACGATTCAAAGAAGAATGATGCAGAAATCGATAAAATCACAGCAAAAGTAACTATAGTAAACATCGATTTATCATTATATAAAGGTAAAAGGTCATATTTAAAAATATTTAAAAGAGAGTGGTCCGTTTTTAAACGCATTAAAGATGCCATAATTTCTCAAAGACCTGATATTGTGCATGCTAACGATCTGAATGCCTTGATTCCTGCATACTATGCATCCAAAAAAATCCACTCTAAAATAATTTATGATTCACATGAAATATGGTTGGAGAATTTTTCTCCCTCAAAAGCTCAGAAAATATTTTATGCCTATTTTGAAAAAAAAATCGCTCCATTGGTTGATAAATTCGTATGCGTTAGTCATGCAATGGCTGATTATTTTGAAGAGAAGTATAATATTGACAAACCAATGGTTATTACAAATTGTGTAAACACTGATTGCTCTATAAATATAGAAAAAGCACAAACTTTTGAGGTCCTAAACCATGGACAGTTTTACAATGGAAGAGGCTATGACTTGATTTTGGAAGCAGCTAAAATATGTAACAATTCTAACATTACTTTTGTGTTACGAGGGTATGGATCTCTAGAACAATCTCTAAGAGAATACGTTTCAACGAATAAAGTTCGCAATGTACGATTTGACCCTCCAGTGAAGGTCTCGGAATTAATAAAGTTGGCCAAACAATCACATATAGGAATTGCTATTACAGAACCAACTTGCTTGAGTTTTAAATTAACAGTATCAAATAAGCTATTTGAGTACGCGGCTGCTGGCTTGCCCGTAATAATGTCAGATGTACCTGAACATAGCTTTTTAAATGAAAAATATCATTTTGGAATTATACTAAAAGACAATTCTGCTGTGTGTCTTCTTGAAGCCGTTTGTAAATTTTTTGATGATGATGATTTCTACAGAATATGTTCGAGCAATTCACTAAAATTGTCAAGAGAACTCAACTGGAGTAATGAATTCTCAAAATTAATTTCTTTTGAGAATTCGTTGCTTTCTGATAAGTAAATCTATTTTTCTATTGGTACTTTCATTATGAATAATTATTTAAAAATAAACAAATACAAAGAAATGGGTTTATTTCTCTTCCTTTGTATTGCGCTTATATTTAACCATCGTGTTGGCTATATTACATTAATAGGTGTATTTTCATTATTAGTATTTACGAATGTAACTATTAAGTCAAAAATTGATAAGTCTAGTTTTTTTTTATTTTTATATTGTTTTTTGTATTTATTGATATCAAGTATCAATGAATTTTCTTATATATTTTCTACCATAGTATTATATGGTATTGCTCCACTCTTTTTCTACCAATATGGGAAAAATGTTTCATCAAAAAGTGAAACCGAATCACAATTGGTTATTCAATTATTACTAATTGTTATTTGCTATTGTATAGATACTTTTTGGGCTGCTACCAATGCAATTGTATCAACCGGCATTTTAATTAATCCTTCAAGAGTATTGATTATTGACGAGGGTAAAGATTTAATTTTTGGAGCAACAGGAATAGGATTAAGTATGGACATTGGCATGGTAGGACTACCTATGACATTCTTGGTTAAAAACAATAAATTAAGAATTGCCTTTTTACTATTATTCATATTTTCGTTACTAACAACCTTACATCTAATTAATAGGACTGGCCTCTTTGTTGCATTTATGTGCTTTTGTTGTGTTATTGGATATCGTTATAGGCATAATTTTAGAGCATTGCTCGGTATATCCGTTATAATTCTAATTGTGACAATAGTACTTCTGAAAAGTGGTGTTATTAGTAGTGATCTTATTGATATTTATAAGGATAGAAATACAGACCTTTCAACATTGGGAACACGTACTGAAAGGTGGCAGGGATCGTTAACATATTTATTAACCAAACCATTTGGATGGGCTTCAAGCGGTGAAATATATTATATTCATAATATGTGGTTGGATATCGCCCGTATTTCAGGTATTATTCCTTTCGGTATACTGGCGTGGTTTTCAATTGCTGGTTTTTTAAACTCCATAAAATTGACAAAACTTTATAACAATTCCCTTTCTTATTTATTATTAGGACTTAACATTTGTTTTTTTTCTTCTTGCTTCGTGGAACCCATATATGGTGGTACTCATTTTATGCTATATTGCTTATTATGGGGGGTCCAAAATGGATTGTTTTACAACAAAAAAATGCTTTTTCACTGAAATTATTATTCTTTTTCATTCCAGACCCAAATGAGTTCATCGACCAAATTAGGAATTTATCCTCCAGACGCATTCAGAATGCTCCTAATGTTTTACAATAGGTAGTTGTGGATGGCTTGCTTAAGAATCATGTTTTCTTTCAAGTATGGGCTCTTATTTCGCTTGCTGACACCTATTTTCTGAATGTCACTTTCTGCACTTTGCAGATTGAACAAACCATCAATCCAATAAATTTTATTCTTACTAATTTCATTCTTTTTCCAAAAGTGTATACTTTAAATTTTCCCATAACCCGACCTCTTGAAGAACAAATAATTAGTATTTATTCTTAAGTAAAAGGGAAAGTAATGGAACATAGAAAAAATAATTCAACTAATACAAAACCAAAGTTGCAATAGTGATTATGAAGAATACGAGATAATTACGTGAATTGATGGAGAAATTAAATTTTTGCATAATGACAATAAGTAAAAGTATGGGCGAATTTGAAGCGACCGATATAAAAATTTTTGAGAAAGGACAGAATGTAACAGATGACGCTCTAAATAGATTTATGATAACCCAACTGGGAGAACACCTATCTTAACCCAGCTGACGATGGCCTAGGGTTCTTTTTCGTTATTAAGAATTATATGAAAATACAGCTACTAATTTTATAATTTATAAATAATTTTTCAACTTAAAACTTCTCAAGGTTATTTAATTTAGGATAGTATTAAATTGTTATAGGAAATCTACTATTATGATTTGACTTATATAAAAATTAATAGCATATTATGAACATTTTGTTTATAACAATGAATCCTTTTACAGATATTGAAATGCATAATATCTATTCGGATCTTATGAAGATATTCGTTCTTAATGGATATAGACCATATATAGTTACACCAAGAGAGAAGAAGTTCGGCCAACCAACAGAGCTAGTTAATTATGATACATATACTATCCTTAAAGTACAAATAGGCAATACACAAAATGTCTCGCTCATAGAGAAAGGTATATCAACCATAATGATTGAGAGAAGAATTATGAATGCCATAAATAAGCACCTATCTTCAATCAAATTTGGTTTGCTTTTGTATTCCACACCTCCAATTACTCTATCTGGAGTTATAAGAGATATAAAAAAGAAGAGGCATATTAGAACATACTTAATGCTCAAGGATATTTTCCCTCAGAATGCAGTTGACCTTGGCATGTTCTCAAAAAAAAATCCTATATATTGGTATTTCCGCAGAAAGGAGAAGCAATTATATAAGCTGTCTGATACAATTGGTTGTATGTCACCTGCAAATACCGAATATGTGCTGAAGAATTATCCTTATGTTTATAAAGAAAAAGTAGAACTATGTCCCAATGCAATCATAGCAAATCCATCAAATATGAGTCAGGAAGAAAAGTCATATTTGCGAAGGAAATATGGTATCCCAGATAATAGAATTGTCTTCATTTATGGTGGTAACCTAGGCAAGCCACAAGGTATTC
>MTLE01010095.1_pt2 | contig 13985 bp, 11 predicted proteins | sample 1982461 | NCBI WGS metagenome assembly MTLE01 (sample SAMN05712605, study PRJNA340218) | biofilm metagenome | isolation source: sample SPL anode biofilm adapted to -200 mV | place: USA | collected 2012-02-03
CCCAAAAAAAAGCGGAGTTTGCCTCAGTAATCGCTTCCAATGAAGAATGTATGCGCAAGCAAACAGAGCTTTCGGGATTTATCCGCAATCTGCTCTCTGCTTTAGGAGAGGAGGCGTCTGAAAATTTTGATGCAAAGAATCTTAAGCTTTCTGCAGACGATATGCTTGCTTTGGCAAAGCTGCGAATTAAGGAGATAAGTTCGATAATTGATGAAACAGAAAAATTAACTGAGCTTATAAATAAACTTAGTGGTATGGCGGAACATTTAAAATCATCGTTATCTGAATTTGAAAAGCAGCTTAATGATGCAAATCAGGCTGAAGTTTACGCGGAGCAAGAACTTGAAGGCATTAAAAATTTAGCATTGCGCACCGATAATGATGTCAAAGAATTCGGAGATAGATTCTCTGAGGAGCTTAAGAAATTTGGAATAGATCTTTTCGCCGGCAAGGATTTGGATTTGATTCTCTGCGAACTGAATGAACGCCGACAGACACGAATCGCGAAGAAAAACAAAAAAGTCGAAATAGAAAAACAGATGGCTTCACTTGAAGTATCAATAAAAGGCTCAGAGGATCAGATTTGTTCAAATAAAAAAGAGAAAAGCATTTTGGAAACAAAAATAAAAAATGCCGAAAATGAAGTTTCCCAATATAGAAAGAAACGCAGTGAGTTATTCGGCAATAAAAATCCTGACACACAAGAAACAGAACTTATTTCAGCCTGTGATGATGCAGAAAAACTTTCCAGGGATTTATTAAAAAAGGCGGAAGATTCAAAGCTTGAGCTGATACGGAGCAAGTCCTCTATTGAAGGCTTTACCGACACTTTAAAAACACTGGACCAATCAGTTCAGAGCGTGCAGAGAAATTTTATCGAAAAAATTGCTTTATCTGAGTTCACCGATGAGAATGATTTTGTAAAAGCCAATATTTCTCAGGAAAATCGGGCAATCCTTAAACAAGAATCCAAGCAGCTCACTGATGAGGAAACTCGTCTTTTGACGATGGAAAAAGAATTGACTAATTCTCTTGATAATTTAAAAAAGAATAAAATAACTGAGGAATCTTCTTCTGTATTAAATGAACATCGAGTATGGCTGGAAGATAAACGGCGGAACCTTAGAGAAGAAATAGGAGCTTTAAATCAACAGCTGAATGACAACGACCGTTTAAAAGAAAAATATAACAATCGACTTGCAGACTTAGAAAATCAGAGGAAGGAATATTTGAGATGGAAAAATCTCTATGAGCTTATAGGTTCTTCAGATGGGAAAAAATTTCGTACATTTGCGCAAGGACTGACTTTTGAAATAATGTTAGGACATGCCAACAGACAACTAAAGCTCCTTACGGACCGCTATCTTCTCGTACCGGACACTTCCTTGCCGCTTGAGCTTAACATATTGGACAACTATCAAGCCGGCGAAATAAGATCTGCAAAAAATCTTTCCGGCGGTGAGAGTTTTCTTGTGAGCCTTGCTCTTGCTTTAGGCCTTTCTAAAATGTCAAGCAGGAATGTAAAAATTGATTCCCTGTTTCTTGATGAAGGTTTCGGAACACTTGATTCAGAGGCTCTTGACTCTGCTGTGGAAACTCTTGCCGGGCTGAGAAGCGACGGCAAAATGATTGGGCTTATTTCACATGTAAGCGCCTTGAAAGATCGAATATCAACTCAAATAAAAGTAACGCCGCTCTCAGGCGGAAGAAGCATAATTTCTGGACCGGGCGTAAAAAGGCTGGATTAAGCAAACTCTATTTCAAGGAGCAATAGTTTATGAATAATTTGTTGTCAGGAGAACTGCTCGAGCGGTTCAGTCAAATGAGTCCGGTGGTGCAAAGCCTTTTAGCTACAGGTTTTACCTGGTTTGTTACTGCCCTTGGAGCGGCTATGGTTTTCTTTTTTGTTGAAATTAAAAAGAAAGTTCTTGATTCAATGCTCGGATTTGCCGCCGGAGTAATGATCGCTGCAAGCTTTTGGTCACTCCTTTTACCTGCTATTGAAATGTCAAAGGAAGCAGGGCAGCTTCCCTGGCTTGCCCCTTTAGTCGGCTTTTTATTGGGCGGTGCTTTTTTAAAACTTGCTGATTCGATTATGCCGCATGTGCATCCGCGTCACAAAACCGAAGAAGCGGAAGGTCTGAAAACCAATTGGAAAAGAAGTCTTCTTCTTGTTACCGCGATAACTTTGCATAATATTCCGGAAGGGCTTGCCGTTGGAGTTGCATTCGGAGCCGCTGCACTTGGAAACGACCCTACTGCAATAGCTGGAGCTCTCGCACTTGCTTTGGGAATAGGGCTTCAAAATTTTCCCGAAGGTGCTGCGGTCTCTATTCCGCTTCGGCGCGAAGGACTGTCAAGGTTTAAGTCTTTTTTATACGGCCAGTCTTCCGGCCTTGTTGAGCCTGTGGCAGGTGTGCTCGGAGCAGCCCTTGTTATTGTTATGAAACCCATTTTGCCTTATGCCCTTGCCTTTGCTGCCGGTGCTATGATTTATGTGGTTGTAGAGGAACTTATTCCAGAAGCACAGTCCGGAGGGGATTCCGATTATGCCACTATCGGAACGATGCTTGGTTTTGCTGTTATGATGTTTCTTGACGTTGCGTTAGGTCAATGATACAAATTTTAATTTTACTTATAAACTTTATCAGCGAATGTTTTGCATAACGTAAGAATATCTTCTTTTCTCGCAGCCATATTAAGCCAGTTTTCGGGAATATTTTCAATACCATAGTAGATGCCGCCCAGTCCTCCGGCGATAGATGCGATGCTGTCGGTATCTTCTCCAAGATTAACAGCCTTTAACACGCATTCAGCATATTTGTTGCTTTTAAGGAAGCTCCACATAGCCGCCTCAAGAGATTCTACTACAAAACCGCCTGATTTGACCTTGCTTTCAGGCATAATCTGAAGTGTTCCGCTGAAAACCCTGGAATAAAGAGGCATTACCATTTCATACATTCTTGAACAATGCTTTAGCACAAAATCAATTGCATTGGCATAAGCCAAAAAAGGAAGATCTTTCTTTAAAAGCCTTATAGCTGTTTCGGTATAGAATATACATGCCAATTTAGATATTGGATGGGCATGAGTCAGCGAACATATCTCTTCGACTATTCTAATTTTTACTTTTTCATCAGTTTCGTTCTTTAACAAATATGCTGCAGGCAATATCCTCATAAGAGCGCCGTTGCCGTTATTTTCCTCAGGCTTCATCCCGCACAAAAGAGGCGGTTTGCCTTCTTTCATGTTTTCTATGGATTGTTTAATTGTCCGGCCCATGTCAAAGGCTTTGCCATTAGGTGTCCAGTAGCCTTCATCAGCATATTTTATAAATTTTGAAGCTATATCCGAAGGATTATATCCCTCACACAAACTTTCCGTTAGACAAAGCGAAAGTGATGTATCATCGGACCATACACCGAAATACTGGTTATAGGTGCCGTAAGCGCGAAGTTCTGTAACAGGGTCAAGGATCCTTTCGGTTCTTGTTCCGAACTCCACCGGAAGACCGAGAAAGTCTCCTGTGCATAAACCGAAAATGCCTCCCGCAATCTCTTTTGTTTTGTCATCCATACTCGAGATGATGATAGGGTTGTTTGATTTGAATTTAGGACATTCTCTTTGAGAATTAAGGACAAATTCAGGTTTGGACTGCTGATAAAGCTCGCATGAAAAAGGTTCGTCTGTTACAAATGCACATTGTATGCATTGCGTATATTTTGTTGTAAATTCGTTTTCCTCTGGAGACCACCGTTCTTCAAGTGCACTCATAATTTTTATCCTTCATTTATTGTAAATACAAACTGCAACTAATTCTCTCAATTTTTTTATTAAACCTTTTATTCGGTTAACAAATTTTATCCTTGCGCAGTTTAAGCCGCAGATGGCACAAATACGCCATGTATTCCTTCGTTCTTATATATATGAATCACTTGAAAGAAGTTGAAACGGCTGAGCTTTTTCTAAATCACTTTCTGCAAACAATCCAGTGATTCTATTTTAAATTGACATTTACACTTAAACTTTAAATACAACAATATAAAAGATTTTTGTTCTCTTATTGTTAAGCGCAGCCTTTTATGCTACAATAAAGCCCGCGAATTGTTTTTAAAAATAACTCGATTGTGACACAAAACTATGAGTGGCTTCAAGCCTTATATTAAAATAAAAATTTCAGGCAAAAAAGTTTTTTTCGGACCAGGTGCTGCAGAATTGCTCGAGCTTATAGAAAAAAGCTCATCAGTCCGTCACGCCTCGGAAAAAATGACAATTTCCTACAGTAAAGCTTGGAAAATAATCAAAACAATGGAAGAAGAAGCAAAAGAAAAAATTGTAATCCGTGTTCAAGGCGGTAAAGAGGGAGGCAATGCAGCTCTTACGGAATACGGCAAACAGCTGCTGCAAACATACCGCTATTTTGAAACAAGCTGCCAGGATTTCATTGGAAATGAATTTTTACGATTTTTTAACTCCGAAACACTTTTGCATAAAAAAACACTATGAGAAACTTTTTTTTTGAAGGGAGAAGCGGTATCGGAAAAACTTCTCTGATTCTTGAAGCGACCGAAAAAATACGCCGCTATTGTGCAGGCTATATCTCTGTCAAACTTATAGACAGTATAGGAAATATAGCCGGTTTTCAGCTGACCCTGCCCTCAGAAACAACAAAGCCACAAATTTCTTTGGAGCTATCTTCCAATATCGAAAATATTTTCTTTCGAAAAAAACAAACATTTATAAATCTAAAAGTTTTTGAAAACTGGGATTATAATAATTCCGCCGCTTCGGAAAAACCACATTTTTTTATTTTTGACGAATTAGGAGGAATGGAGCTTCTAAACTCAAGAGCTACAGAAAAATTGACGGAGTGCCTTAACTCAGGAATATGCTGCATAGGAGTGCTCAAATCCGAAACAAATAGTCGAAGAATGGCCGAAAACCTCTCTTTACCAAAAAAATACACTGTTTTTTATAATGAATTCAGAGAAATGATAAGCCGTAATTCCACTGTTTTTCAAATGACTGAACAAAACAGAGCGATTGCGGCACAACAGCTAAAAAATCATTTAAACAATATTGAAACGGAACGCAAACATGAAGGTTAAATCACACTCACAGATACATAAAAATCTTATTTTCTCTTTTGCTGCACTCATTATTGTTATCTGCGTCTCCTCCATAATGGGAAGATATTACATTCCTCCAATAAAATTTCTGAAAACTATTTTTCCCTTTCTCTTCCCCGCCATGGAAGTTTCCTCTGAAGTCAAGGCAGTGCTTTTAAATATAAGATTCCCGCGAATCGCAGCAGGGTGTCTGGTTGGGAGTGCTCTAGCCTGTGCCGGCTTTTCATATCAAAATATTTTCAGAAATCCCATGGCTTCCCCGGATCTTCTCGGAGCTTCCGCCGGAGCCGGACTAGGGGCAGCGTTGGGTCTTCTTTTGGGTCTTGATTACTTAAGTGTTTCCACAATATCTTTTGCAGGAGGAATACTTGCGGTGAAAGCAGCCGAAAGCATAGGGGGCAGAGCCGGCATCAATGAAATGACGCTTATTCTGGCAGGCATTGTCATAGCATCTCTATGCAGTGCGGGGATATCTTTAATAAAGCTTACTGCAGATCCGCAAAACACTCTGCCGGCTATCACATATTGGCTTATGGGATCTTTATCCAGTATTACCTGGAAAGATCTTTTATTTATAGCTCCGCTTATCATTGGAGGAATAGCCGTTATTTATGCCCTGCGATGGAAAATAAGCATTTTATCACTGGGCTCTGAGGAAGCACAAGCAATAGGAGCAGACACAGTGAAATTAAAAAAGATAATTATATTGGCAGCAACCCTGATAACATCAGCCTGTGTTTGTGTAAGCGGAATTATAGGATGGATAGGACTTCTGATACCCCACGCGGCAGCTATGATAACTGGTCACAACGGGAAATATGCAGTAACGGCAGCAATAATTCTCGGTGCACTTTTCCTTTGTGCTATAGATCTGCTCTCTCGAACTTTATCCAGTTCCGAAATTCCTGTAGGCATTTTGACGGCTTTTATCGGAGCGCCTTTTTTTCTTTTTCTTCTTATAAGGGAAAGGGGCAAGCTATGACACTAAATGCACTTCATCTCAGTTTTGCATATTCTGCTAAAACAATTTTAAAAGATATTACCTTTACCCTGCCAGGAAAAGGGCTCACCTGTCTGCTGGGCAAAAATGGTTCAGGCAAAAGCACGCTTTTGAAATGCCTTTTAGGTCTTTTGCCTTACAGTGGAGAAGCTTTGATCAGTGACAAAGATATTAAAAAAATGTCATACAGGGAAAGAGCAAAAGCAATGGCTTACATTCCTCAGGCTACGCAGTGCGCTTTCGGTTTTTCCGTTATTGATATGGTTATAATGGGAACAGCAAATTCTCTCGGGCAATTTTCATCTCCAGGACCCAATGAATACAAAATAGCACTCGAGGCTCTTAACATGATGGATCTCATGGAACTTAAGGACAGAAACTTCCAAACACTTTCAGGCGGAGAGAAACAGCTTGTTCTTATTGCACGTGCTCTTGCCCAAAAATCTGAAGTTCTTCTGATGGATGAACCGTGTTCCAGTCTGGATTACGGGAATCAAGCAAAAGTGATGGCATGCATAAAAAAGCTTTCCTGCAAGGAATATTCCATCTTAATGTCGACGCATTCACCCGAGCAAGCTTTTCTTTACGCTGACAGGGCATTAACTCTTACAAACGGGGAAATAGGTGCACTGGGCCTACCGAAAGAAGTGCTTACGGAAAAACATTTGAGCGAGCTTTACGGAATACCTGTTGAAATTTCTACGGCGGAAAACGGCAGATTATCTTGCTCTCCGCAGCTCAATCTATAAAAATCAATCATTATTTAAAATTTAAAATCATGTTACGGAACTTTAAAAAAATGAAAAAACTTATATCAACTTTTCTCTTCATGCTGATCTCTCTTATTTTATGCAGCTGCACAAAAGGCGATGTTTCTCCGGTATTGCCGGGCAGAATTTTTACCGATGATGCCGGCCGCAAAATCACCCTGTCTGAGACAGAGAAAGTTATCCCTTCCGGCCCTCTTGCGCAAACAATGATCTATACCGCCTTTCCCGAGAAACTTTCAGGAATCGCGCGGCCGTTTCCAAACAGTGCCAAAGGCTATATTGATACATCCATTCTGACTTTGCCTGTATTCGGACAGCTTTACGGAACATATTCCAGTTTTAATGCAGAAATGCTGCTGACATCCCCCGCAGATATTCTCATAGATATGGGCGAAAAAAAAGCCAACATAACATATGCGCTTGACAATATATCAGCAAAAACAAATATCCCTTGCGTTTTTATAGAATTAACGCTTGACAAAACCACAGAAGCCTACAAACGTCTTGGAGAACTCATGGGAGACAAAACAAGAACGGCGGGGCTTGCGGATTACTCCTCTCAAACTCTCGAAATGGCAGAGAGAAACAACAAACTTATAAAAAAGAAACTAAAAGTTTATATGGCGCTCGGTAAAAACGGACTTAACACAAATGCCAGAGGTTCTTTTCATGCTGAAATCATTGAAAAAGTCGGAGGAATAAATGTCGCAGACACGCCTCTAGCTTCCTCTGGAGGCGGAACAGCCGTCTCACCTGAACAGCTTATTCTTTGGAATCCGGATGTGATTCTGACAGATAGCGAACAAGTATACAAAAAAATAATGACTGAGAAAAATTGGAGTCTTTTAAGTGCAGTAAAGAAAGGAAAAGTCTATATCATACCGAGTATTCCGTTCAGTTTTTTCTACTCTTCGGCAAAACTTATCGGAATACGCTGGCTTGGGAATATTCTCTACCCTGATATTTACAGATATGACATAAAACCAGAAATCAAAAATTTTTACAGGAAATTCTACAGAATTGAACTTGATGACACTCAATATAATGAAATAATGAAAAATGCCTTTGCAAATTAGCTCAATGCTACCTCTACTGCCCGATAAATTGCTTTTTTATAAACTTTGGGAATACATTCCCGCGGAGTTTCAGCACCAATAACCCGCCCCATCATCACACCTTTTTTCTTGTACATCCAAGCGTAATGAAGTATTTTGTATTTAGGATCAGCAGGCTCTATATTTCCCAAATAATCAGGCCTATATTTTGAAAGCTCATACCCTATTTTAGAAAGCGGTTTCCTAACAAAATAATATTCAAGTTCATAACCGTAAGCATAAGGGTCAACCTCTAAAGCAATTTTCTTAAGGATATCGAATCTCCGGCATTTAATCAATGCCTCCACCACATCCCATTCAAAACATATTCCTTCAGTATAAAATTCATTTTTATGAGACTTTCTCGGCCTTTTCACATCATTATCAAAAATTACAACTGAAGGAATATTAAAGTAATTAAAAAGCTTTACCAGTTTGGGTATAGTTCCTTCACCTCGGGCATTTACAAGGTCTATTCCAAAATCATCAAGGGGGTTTTCGAGCGTCTCCGCAAAAAGTCCCAGGCATCCGTATTCGGACTCACCTTCCACAATGAGTGTACATTTGGAATAAAAAGCTTCCTTTATTTCCGGGAAATGCATTATAAGATGTTTTTCAACATCCCACTGAAGCTTGAGATCAATACCACTTACCGCACTCGGAGCCTCTTTGACATTTCTGTAAAAACGGATCAGATTGCGATGATCGTCCATCAGTGCATCTGTCGAATGAGTTATTATTATAAGCTGGCCGTTTATTCCATCTATACCAAAACATTTTTTCAGAAGAATATTAAAATCTTCATCCTTATTGGAAAAAATTTTCTTGTAATAGTTTATCAAGGCACGCTGAAGATAAGGATGCAAATGTACTTCCGGTTCATCTACCGCAAGAATAAATTGAACCAATTTACGTCCCTCAGAATCAGTTGTTATATAATCCGAGAAATGCGGGCCTTTGCTTTTATAAAGGTTAAAAATCCGAATAACAATATCAAAAAGAGCCTCCGCAATAAACTGCAGGCCGTCATAGCCCTCGCCGGAGGGATTCATGCTTTTATCGGTAAAAGAAAACAGACTGCCGTCATCAAAAGAGCGGGTCTTAATCTTAAGCTTTCGAAAAGCCTCTTTTTGAAGCAGATATTCCGAAAAAAAACGAAGCACAAGTGAAGCTTTCTCGGGATCACTTTTTGAAAGTTCCGAAACATAAAGGCTCAAGGAAGAGTGAAAAGATTGGCCGCAAGACATACTGTTTCCGACATGGCAGTGCAAATCATTGCCTATCGTATCATATTTCCAAAAATTCACTCTTTGCAGAATATCCGGATTAATATCTATATCTTCCCGATCTCGTACAAAAACAGCATCGCTGTTAAATTCTCTGAAAACCCTTATTTTAAGAAGATTATCCTCTTCAATTTTATATTTTCCCGCCAACTCGTCTGCCTCGCCATTCTCAAGCAGAATAGTCACGGTAACATCTATCGGCCTTTTATAAGTGTAGGAGTCTTCAATTATCATATCGTAAGGATTGCCAACTGAGCGTAAAAAGTCAATAAAATTAGACTTCCCGATATTATTTTCACCGACAATGTAATTTATATCCGGGCTCAAATGAACACTCAGATTGCTGAGATTTCTGAATTTTCTTATCTCGACATTTTTAATCTTCACTTAGGAATCCCTTTCTTAGCAAATTAAAGCACCTACAGCTTAATAAAACCGAAACACTTGGCCGGGAGTTCCAGTTCCGGCACAAGAGGAATCTCCTTGTTCGAAAAAAGATTGACAGCTCGTGACGCATCCACTGTAAGACCGGGCTTAAAAGATTCATTATATATATTCATCACAAACCAAATCGTCTCAAATTCAGTAGAGCGTTCTATCACCATTTGATAATCATTTGTGAAAATTGGTTTATATGTAATCTGCTGCATAGTGCCGTTGTTTCTCCAGAATGAGATCAAGCCTTTTACAACATCACGCAGCTCGTTATAAACAGGAGCCTCAAAATAGGGCCGTAGAGCATCATCATACTCATCTTTATGACCTTGCGCTCCCCACTCACTGCCATAATATATGGAAGGGATACCAGGCGAGGCGAAAAACAATGCATAAAGAAGTTCAAGAAGAGATTTATCCTTCAAAGATGAAGCAATTCTTGTTACATCATGATTATCAAGAAAATTCATCATTGGCATATTCCTATATATACACCAATCCTGGGAACCAAATTGTCTTTGAAGTGAGTGAGCTATTTCAAAAAGATTCTTATCGTTAAAACTTGAATGAAAGCCTTTATAAAGCTCATAATTTGTTGCGCTGTCAGTCATTTCCGGATTAACGCAATCACGGTAATTACCATGGATCATTTCAGAAATAAGTATAAATCCAGGTTTAAGCTCATCACAGCTGCGCCTGAGCATACGCAAAAAATCCTTGTCAAGAGAATATGCCACATCAAGTCTGAAAGCATCCACATCAAATTCTCTTATCCAAAAACGCGCACAATCAAGTAAATAATTTTTCACATCCCAATTAGCAAGATTTAATTTCACAAGAGAATAATGCCCCTCCCATGGCTCATAGTGCAATCCGTCGTCATACGGAGTATTACCCTCAAAATTAACATAAAACCAGTCTTTGTATTTTGAATTCCATTTATTTGCAAGTAAATCAAGAAAAGGTGGAAAATTACGGCCGACATGATGAAAAACGGAATCCAAAATAATTTTTATTTCTTTTTGATGAAGGTATCTGCAAAGCTGCTTAAAATCATCATTGGTTCCCAGTCTTCTGTCAAGGGTGTAGAAATCAGTCGTATCATACCCATGACTTTCACTTTCCCATATAGGGTTAAAAAGGACAGCATTTATTCCAAAATCATGCATATAATCTGCCCATTTTAAAACTTTACTTATACGGTTTACATTCCAACCGTCATTTTTCTTTGGTGCTCCGCAAAAGCCCAGTGTGTAGATTTGATAAATAATCCAATCCTGATAATTCATACAACCTCCCAATATACCGATCGGTATATTAAAATTTAAAAATTTTTATGCAAAAATGCCATGCATAAATTGTTTAACAATAAAATGTACTTTTTCATTATCTATATCAGCATAACCCCGATGCCATAAAAGAATAGAAGAATTTATAAGCGCCACAAAATTAAAAGCAAGTTCATTCTCTTTACCTTTAAGATTTCCATGAAAGGCTGAAAAAGAAACAAAAAGATCTTTAATAACTGCAAACTGCCTTTTTATAAAAGGCTCGGCAATAGAATACGCCACTGAGCCTGTCCCCGAAAAAATAAGAGCAGCAGTCATCAGATAGAATATTCTCTGTTTGCGGGCAAAATTAAAATAAACGCACGCAACCTCACACAAAACAGGATAGATATCTTCTTCATAGCAATGTAAATTAGGTTTATAAACAGCTTTTATCGCAATATCATACAAAAACTTTTCATAATAATGGTTTAATATTTCTCTAAAAAGCCCCTCTTTATTTCCAAAAAAATGATAAAGAGTCGGCTTGGTCACTCCGGCGGCTGCGGCTATTTCAAATACTCCGGCATTATCATACCCTTTTTCAGAAAATATTTTCAAAGCAGCTTTAAAAAGTTTATTTCGGCTGTTAAAAACAGCTGTTTCCTTGTTCATGTAAAAATTATATACCGATCGGTATACCAAAGTCAAGGTCTCTAAAAGTCTGAAACAGGAATACAGCAAAAATATTATGTATAGGAGTTTATACCTATATATAGGGTTTTATAGGTTTGTAGAAACGGATAACCTGTCATCATCCCTTCCCGATCAATCAACAGTCTGACACAGCGCTGTTTAAAGCAAAGGCTTTAAACGAAGTCATCCAAAGAGACACATCCTCTACCCGCAGAGCAACTCTCAATTTTATCATTGCACCTTCTTTTTTCGTAATTATGAGTTACATTCGTTAATTATTTCATGGGAGTAAAAACAGTCCGGAGGGTTTGATTTCCTTTTTAAAGAATTAGTTCAATGGAATAAACTTTAAAAGCAGAGGTTTTTTGTCTTAACAGCATCTATATCTATTCTCAGGGCAATGGCATATGAAAATAATACACACTTCCGATTGGCATCTCGGCAGAACCATATACGGTAAAAAACGCTATGAAGAAATGGAAGCTTTTCTGGACTGGCTTTCAGATGAAATTGACTCCTCCGGAGCTGATGCTCTTCTTATAGCCGGAGATGTTTTTGACAATCAGGCTCCTTCCAACAGGGCACAAGAGCTTTATTACAAATTTCTCTGCCGAATGAGCAACTCTTCATGCCGCCATGTAGTAATAATAGCAGGCAATCATGATTGTCCGGCATTCCTTGATGCTCCGAGAGAACTTCTTGAAGTTCTAGATGTGCATGTGATCGCTGCAAAACATGACAATCCTGAGGATGAGGTTCTGCTTTTTAAAAATTCTGAAGGAGAACCTGAGCTTATAGTATGTGCCGTCCCTTTTTTGCGTGACAGGGATATTCGCTCTGCTCAGCCCGGAGAAAGCATAGAAGATAAAGAAAGAAAGCTTCTTTGGGGGATTTCATCGCATTACTTTTCAGTTTCTTCAGCGGCTGTATCAATAGCATCAAAGCTTTCTCATTCTGTTCCCGTCATAGGAATGGGGCATCTTTTTACTGCCGGCGGAGCCGTTGAAATGGGTGATGGTGTTCGTGATTTATATGCAGGTACGCTTGCACACGTGGATCTCGATATTTTTCCCGAATGTTTTGATTATGTCGCACTTGGCCATTTGCATGCACCACAATATGCAGATGAAAAAGGAAGGATCTGCTACAGTGGCTCTCCTTTGCCTATGAGCTTTGCAGAGGCGTCTACTTCCAAAAGCATATGCATAGTTGATTTTACAGAAAAGACACCGTCCGTTTGTTTTAAAAAAATTCCGCTTTTTCAGGAACTTGCATGCATTCAAGGTGATTGGAATCAGATTTCATCTGAACTTTCTCATCTTGTAACAGAAAATTCAAAAGCTTGGGTGGAAGTAATTTATGATGGGAAAGAGCTAATTTCTGATTTGCGTGAAAGAATAGAAATGATAACAGCTCAAAGCCAGATAGAAGTTCTTAGAATTAACAATGACAGAATAGCAAATGAAGTTCTCTCTCGAAGCTATGAAGGAGAGACTTTAGATGAACTTACTCCTGAAGAGGTTTTCCTGCGCTGCCTTAACAAACACGAAATTGAAGAGAGTCAACGTCCTGTTTTGATGCAAACTTATAAAGAAGCGCTTCTATCTGTTTATGAAGAGGAACGTCCAAGCTGATGAGAATTCTATCTATTAGATTTAAAAACTTATCTTCTCTTATAGGGGAATGGGAAATAGATTTCACTCATCCTGCTTTTATTTCTGATGGATTGTTTGTGCTTACCGGACCGACAGGTTCCGGAAAATCAACAATCCTTGATGCCGTTTGTCTTGCCCTTTACGGCGAAACACCAAGACTCGGAAAAATTGTAAAAGCAAGCAATGAAATTATCTCGAAGGGAACTTTTGAATGCTTTGCCGAGGTGGTCTTTGAGACTCAGGAAGGACGCTATCGCTGCCATTGGGGACAGCGGCGCGCCAGAAGGAAAGTCGATGGAGAGCTTCAGCCACCCAAACATGAAATATCCAATGCACTAACCCAGGAACTATACGATGCAAAAATCAGGGGAGTTGCGAAACAGATTGAAAGTGTTACGGGTATGGATTTTGAGAGGTTTACCCGTTCGATGCTGCTTTCACAGGGCGGATTCGCTGCTTTTCTTAAGGCTGGTCCAGATCAACGAAGTCCGATACTTGAGCAGATAACAGGCACCGGAATATACAGCCGGATATCAAAGAAAGTTAACGAAAGGCACTCTCAGGAAGACGGAAAACTTCGCGCTATAAAAGTGGAAATAGACGGTATACAGATTTTCAGCGAAGAAAAACGAATTCAAATTTCTGAAAAAAT
>MTLE01002982.1_pt1 | contig 13976 bp, 15 predicted proteins | sample 1982461 | NCBI WGS metagenome assembly MTLE01 (sample SAMN05712605, study PRJNA340218) | biofilm metagenome | isolation source: sample SPL anode biofilm adapted to -200 mV | place: USA | collected 2012-02-03
AGACATCATTAAGCTGGATGTCCCGGAGGAGTTGTATTGCTCAGTAATACACCCGCATATAGAGATCTCCACCCGAGAGTCGAGAGAGATACTCCCTAACGAGATCTCACTCTCCAAAGCTGTAAGACAATGGGGCAATACCGCGGCTCTCGTTGCAGGTCTGCTTAAAAGCGACTACGATCTCATAGGCCGCTCTCTTGAGGATGTTGTAATAGAGCCTGTAAGATCACAACTCATCCCCGGCTTCTCAGACATAAAAAAGGCAGCCATAGGAAGCGGGGCCCTAGGATGTAGCATATCCGGATCGGGACCATCCGTCTTCGCCCTATCAAAAGGGTCTGAAACAGCCCAAAAAGCCGGACTGGCAATGCAGCAAAGCCTATTGAAACACCAGCTCAAATCAGAGCTCTATGTGTCAAAAATAAACCTAAACGGGCCAAGAATAATAGAACTGAATTAACATTATGAAACTCTACAGCACAAACGACAGAAACAAACTTGTAACCTTCAGGGAGGCTGTCATAAAAGGCATATCTGAAGATGGAGGACTATTTATGCCGGTCTCACTGCCGAAAATGCCGGAGGCCTTTTTCGAAAGAATCAATATTCTCGATCTTCAGGATATTGCATTTGCTGTCTCCAGAACATTGCTAAAAGATGAGATTCCAGACTATGACATGTTTGGAATCATAAGACGAGCCTTTACATTCACAGCCCCTTTGGTGAGTCTGGATAAAGACAAGTATGTACTCGAACTGTTCCATGGGCCCACTCTGGCTTTCAAGGATTTCGGCGCAAGGTTTCTGGCAGAGACACTATCCTATTTCAACAAGGACGAAGACAAGGAACTTGTTATACTTGTAGCAACATCAGGGGATACCGGAAGTGCCGTGGCCAATGGGTTTCACAATGTCCCGGGAGTGAGTGTGGTACTTCTCTACCCTTCCGGAAAGGTAAGCCGTATCCAGGAACAGCAACTCACAACCCTAGGTGACAATGTAACAGCTCTGGAGATAAAAGGGACATTCGACGACTGTCAGAGGATGGTTAAGCAGGCATTTGCCGACAAAGATCTAAAATCGAAGGTTAGAATCTCCTCTGCAAACTCCATCAACATTGCCAGATTGCTTCCCCAGTCGTTCTACTATCACTACGCATACTCCCAGGTGGAAGACAGGGAAAAGGGTGTGGTGTTTTCCGTTCCGAGCGGTAATTTCGGCAACCTGACCGCAGGTTTGTTTGCAAAAGAGATGGGGCTGCCTGTTCAAAAGTTTATTGCAGCCGTCAATTCAAATGATATATTCCCACACTATCTGCAGAGTGGGGAATTTAGGCCTAAAGCTTCAGTCCAGACAATATCAAATGCCATGGATGTCGGGAATCCCAGCAATTTTGCCCGTATAGACTCATTATTTGGAGGATGTACCAACAGGATCAAGGATGCAATCTACAGCCGCTCCTACACAGACCTCCAGACAAAGAGTGCAATCAGAGAGGTAAATGAAAAATTCGGATACTTGATTGATCCGCACTGCGCTGTAGGCTACCTGGCACTGAACGACTATCTTCAGGAGAATCCTGGATCTTACAGCTCAATAGTGCTAGAAACAGCCCACCCTGCAAAGTTCAAGGATATAGTAGAAAAGAGTTCAGGCACTGCCGTGACAGTTCCGAAGAACCTTGAGCAGTGCCTGAATAAGGTTAAGAGAAGCACCGTATTGCCTAATGAATACGACGCTTTGAAAAGTGTCCTACTTTGATTATTTCTCCTTGATAATCTCAAGAAGCATTTCCGGCTCGTTTGTAGTGATGTAGTCAACACCTTTGTCAAGGAATGATACCAGATCCTCTCTCTTGTTGACAGTCCATACATTCACTGTCATACCTGCAGCATGGGCATCTTTGATGAGATTTGCATCCTTTTCGAACATCTTGTAATTGAAGTCAATGCCCCACATGTTTATTGCCTTCAGATCATTAACGCTCTTGTCATCGCTCAGATATGCAGTTCTTGCTGTTGGATCCATCTGTGCAGAGATCAGGCAGGAGTTGTAGTTGAATGAAATGTAGCATGCAACCCAGGCCTGAGCCTTCATGTCGTGAACAAGCTTCATAACCTTGGATGTAAGCTCATCTGTTCTCTCCTGGCTCTTCAACGATGCCTTAATCTCAATCACAATCTTAGTTTTGTTCTGTTTTTTCACATCCTTGATAATCTGAGCAAGAGTTGTAACATAGTCCCCACCCTTGAGTGGAACAGTTGCCATCTCTGCAGCAGTGTTATCCTCAACAACTTTTCCACCTACAGATGGGTCGTGATTCAGGACAATCTCACCGTCAGAGGTCAACCAGACATCCAGTTCAGAAGCTTCGCAACCTATCTCAATTGCATATTTGAGTGAGTTCCTTGAATTCTGGCTTGCCTCATGATTTTTCCATGCACCTCTGTGAGCTATTACTTTGTTCTTAATAAACTGATCCTTTACAAGTTCAAACTCCTTCGATTCACATCCGGATTTAACTGTGATACCATACACGAAAGCTGGAGAGTCGGCACTAAGGGCCACACCCTTTTTCAATGCTATTGCACCATGTTTGTCAACAGTGAAGATACCGGCAGTATCCTTCTCGATAGAGATCTCGTGGCTGCAATGTGAACCGCATGATGATATCACTTTTGCGATTTTTGCACCCTTAACCCCTACAGGAATTGAATAATTGTCAAGTGTCAGCATAGGATCTGTATCCAGCGGATTTGCATTTGCCATTCCGAAGAGGGCCCAAGAACCGCAAACGGATAAAACAATTGATTTTAGTTTCATGATATATTTTTAAAGATTTATTTTCATCTCCGCAAATATAATCTTTTCCTTTCAAAAGCATTTACCTTTTGCTTCGAAAGGATTTAACGAAAGATGAAAATTAAATTAAAAGATATATCCTCCTGCGGTCAATAGTGAGTAGAGCTCTTTGTCCCTGCTTTGATACATACCCCTGAGAGCCTCCGAACGGAACAGCTCCTCGGAAATATAATCAACACCGAGTATCTCTTTTATTATTGCGTTCATGCCGGCAGCCATCTGCTCCCCATCCCCCTCATTTGCCCAATAACTGAGAAGAGAGGCTGGAATTTGAGCATTCCCTTTAGAGATTCTTCGCCCATCTTTCCTAAGATCGCTTACTTCGAAGTGGATAATGAAATCTGAATTGAAACTATCCATATTGCGGTCTTCCAATACCTTTTTGTTTGTATAGTTTACCTCCCAGTAATTGTCTACAGTTCCGTAAAAACGGCTGGTCATTGTACACCAAGAAGCCTCGTAAAGAGGTGAATTGTAAATGTCGTATATAGACTGACCCTTGTTTAAAGCCGATCTCGGGATTATCTTATAACTGAATCTCAGATAGTCTATTGCCCCTTTTAATGGAACCACCCGAATCCCGAGGCTGATTGTATTCAACTTGTTTGAATAGGGGTAATACTCCTTGGCAATCTCTGTAAGCTCAATCCTTACATATTTGCTTACATCGCTCTCCTCCTTGTACTTAGTCCAATATGCCAGAATGGAATCTGCCTTTTGGGAATATTGGCCGTATTGCCTCTCCCAGGCACCTTTAAGGCTATCATTTACAGACTTAAACACCGAAGTGTCGTTCATATACAGCACAAAATCATTGACTCTCTGATATGTAATCTCACTCCAGACCTTCCCGGACAGAGTGTCCTTTAAAAGAGAATCCTTGACGGTCTGTATAAATTGATACATATTACCGAAACCGGGATTTTTCTTTTCAACCTTGACCAGCTCCTGAGCCGTCAGTATCTCCTTGATTGATTTTTTAAGTGGGTTGGCGCAACCCAATAAAAGAGCTGCTACCAGAACTAATGTGAATAGCTTTTTCATGACTCTTTGTTTTTCTTAATATAAAGCTACTCATTTTTTATTAATTAACTGTCAAAAGAAAAGCGCTGCCCCAAGAGCTTTATAATCATCAAAGATCTTGTCTGCCCCTGCCGTTTCAAGCTCTGTTGACGTGAAGGAGCTCTTCAGTGCATACACCGCACATCCGGCTCTTTTTGCTGCCAGAATACCATTCGGAGAATCCTCGATTACCACTGCATCTTCTGCACTTACCAGTTCGAGCGCTTTCAGATAGGGGTCAGGATAGGGCTTATGACGCGGTGTGTCATCAGCAGCAATAATATGTTCAAAAGATTGCGAGAAGTGCAGGTAGTTGTCAATGTTGGCAAGCTCCTCTCTTGTAGATGAGGTGACCAGTACTGCTCCGATTCCTACATTATGCAGTGAAGTCATAAAGTCTTCGTAACCCTCTATAAAAGGCATTTCAGGCAACATCTCAGCCAGATACTCGTGTCTCTTTTCAATAAACACCTCACAGAGCCTATGTAGTGGATCCAGTTGTTCAGAGACATGTCTGAAAAACCCAAGCTCGGTTATACCTTTGAACCTGTCAAAAAGATCCGGTGAGTATTCAATTCCATAATATTGCAAGGTCAAAGCCTTGCTTCTTGCGTGAAGAGGCTCAGAATCCACAACAACCCCGTCAAAATCAAAGAAAACTTTTTTAATCATCAATATCGTCTATGCTCTCCGGTTTGAGGGCCTTATACCTCCTGCCCCAGAATTTGTATTTAGTAAGTGAAGTGAAGACAACCACCCTTTCAAAAAGTCTGTATCGGTTTAAATAATGGACAACTCTGTACCATAATCCTAAAAGTATCAGGAAAATAACCGGCTCTATGATTGATTTCACAGTCTCATTCTCAATTTCAAAGATACATAGGCTAAAGTATTTGTAGAACAAACCAATCAAAACCGAAGAAAAAAGCATTACAAAGCCAATTATGAAACCATGTCCGACCTCTATCGCCTTTTTGGGACAGTTACCCATACATCTCATGCAACTTTCACATCTGAAGGTCCAGAACGGCCTGTTGTCAACCTTGATTATCGCCTTCACAGGACAGTTTTTAATGCACACTCCGCAGTTATTGCATTTGGAAGAGGCATAGTAGGTCTTGGCTATCATAAACCTTCCGACCAGATAGTATAGAACAGCTATCGGCAGCAGCAGAATATCATAGAATTCCAGCAATGCCTTGAAATATGAACCGCCGCCGAGCATCTTCCGTGTAAAGGTCTGAACCCGCCTCCGCTCGTTTTTGTGGATATAACTTACAGTCCTGGCATTCAATCCCGGATGTACCGATATCCAGTTTGAGGGGAGGTTCACAGGGAAAATTGCCTGTATACCGTATCCCTTTAATTTCAAAAGAAGAGATGAAATATAAAATGCAATCCCGGTCGCGCCCGGAGTGACAAACTTGCCGATTAACATTCCCGCTCTGGTGTTCATGAGCACCACTCGATTCCTTCCTTTTGGGAACCTGGCAATAAAGTGGAGCATTACAGGGGGATAATTAAAACCATGAACCGGAGAAATGAATATAACAAGGTCTTGAGGGTCGGGTTTGGCAATATTGAGCCTGTTGATTTGGGCTATATTGATTAACCGGCACTCAACCCCATTCTCGGCGGCAATCTCAGAGACCCACACAGCAACATTCCTGGAATTGCCTGTCCCCGTGAAATAGTATATGGATATCTTCTCTATCTTGTTCTCTATTGTTTTCATTTTCTTCTCAATAAGAGATTGCCAAATTTAGTTATTTAATAAAAATTCAGAAATAATTTTTGTACTTACTTATTAGTAAGTATATTTGCAGAAAAGAACAAAATGTCTGTCACAAGAGAGAAAATTTTAGAGTTGGGGGAAAACCTGATCCGAACTAAGGGCTACAATGCTTTCAGCTATCAGGATATCTCCACAGAGCTGGGTATAAGAAATGCTGCTGTGCACTACTACTTTCCCTCTAAGGAAAATCTGGGCACTAGTATCGTAAAGACCAACATCCAGCGTTTTGAAGAGATGGTTGAAAACATGAACAGCCGTAAATTCGGGGAGTGGCAGCAACTTGAAACATTTCTGAAAATTTATATAAAAAGTCATCGAGAGAATAAGAAATGTCTGGTTGGAGCATTGAGCCCGGATTATTTCACACTGAATGAAACTACAAAGAGAGACCTGAAAAGGATGGTAGAGATGATCCTGACATGGTTGACCAATCTTCTCGACAAAGGCAGGTCAAATAAAATATTCTCTTTCAGTAATGATCCGGAAAGCAAGGCAATAATAATATTCTCAAGTCTTGTAGCCAGCCTCCAGCTCTCTGCCGTTCTTGACAGAATCGATTATAAAAGTTTTTATCAATCGATTTTAGATGATTTAAAACCCTAAAAAAATTTATCACTACCACTTACTTACTAGTAAGTATTTTTATGCAAAATCAAATAAACTATATGAAAAGAGCTGTAATAACAGGATTGGGTGCGGTAACGCCTTTAGGTAACAGTGTCAATGAATCTTGGGAAAACCTTATTCTTGGGAAAAGCGGAGCTGCTGCGATTTCAAGATTTGACACAACAAGCCACAAAACTAAGTTTGCCTGTGAGGTGAAAGATTTCAACCCGCTCAATTATGTTGAAAAACCGGAAGCAAGAAAGATGGATCTCTTTACTCTCTACTCTATAGCTGCGGCAGATGAGTGTATTAAAGATTCCGGGCTTGATCTTGGTGCTTGCGATCTGAACCGGATAGGTGTCATTATGGCCACAGGAATCGGAGGTATAAACACGCTTGAAGATGAATTGCAGTATTTCTTCGAAAACCAGAAACAACCAAGATTCAATCCCTTCTTTATTACTAAAATGATCTCCAACATAGCTGCCGGCCAGATAACAATAAGATACGGATTTCACGGAGTGAGCTATGCCATAACTTCCGCATGTGCGGCATCAAATAACGCTATTGCAAATGCCCTCGATTTAATAAGACTTGGACGTGCCAATATTATTCTAGCCGGTGGAACGGAGGCATCTATAACACAAACGGCAATAGGTGGCTTCAATTCAATGAGAGCATTATCCACCCTTAATGAGACCCCGGAAACAGCATCCCGCCCTTTTGACAAGACCCGTGATGGTTTTGTCGCAGGTGAAGGTGCAGGTGTTCTTATGATAGAAGAGCTTGAACACGCATTAAACAGAGGTGCCAGAATATACTGTGAACTGGCCGGATATGGTGCCGCATCTGATGCGTACCATGTAGCAGCAACTCATCCTGAAGGGCTCGGTGCTATACTGGCTATGCAAGAGGCGCTGAAAGATGCCGGAATAACTCCCGGAGATGTTACATACATAAATGCCCACGCCACATCAACACCTGTTGGTGATATAAGTGAATGTAAGGCAATCGAGACTGTGTTTAAGGGATTCTTGGATAAAATCCAGATCAGCGCAACCAAATCAATGACCGGGCACCTATTAGGCGCGGCAGGTGCTGTGGAATCCATTGCCTGCATAAAGGCAATCGGGCAGAGTATAATACCTCCCACAATCAACCTTAAGGAAGTTGACCCGGAGATAAATCTTCAACTCAACTTTACGCCGGACAAAGCACTGCTTAGAGAGGTCAACATCGCCCTAAACAATACATTCGGTTTCGGCGGCCACACCTAGACGACTGTCTTTAGGAAATATTAACGTTGAAGCTCTTCCGCCACTGTCTCCTCATATTTGGGGTTGAAGCCTATTTTCAACCTTTTTTGGTACAGCTGGGACAATTGTTCAAGCTCTCTCTTTTTCCCGGATTTTCTATAAATATCAGCAAGGTTCTTAATAGTCATTGAGTAACCGTACATCATTATGCTTGAAATTCGAGGGAGGTCATACATTTTGATTGTATTATAATTCTCGAAATTTTTAAAAATAAACAATGCTGCCATTTTCGACACATCATAAGCAAGATCTTCCTTATCGGCCGGCAATGGTATTAACCTTGATACTAATCCGCAATTCTGGAAATTCGTCTCCAACCCTCCATAAAAAAAAGGATCGGCAAAAATAGAGAAGTATATAGGGCGTTCATCCATGTTATTCTCAATTATCTGCAACAAAACAGCCTTTTGCGGACTAAGGTAAGTCCTCGGTTTCTCCTCTTCACCAACCATTTTCGCATGCATTCTTTCAGAGGTCAGATCCGGCTTAACACTCCATACAAATTTATAATTGTCAGGCAGATTGAATTCAGCTCTATCCTTCCGGGAAATATTAATAGCAATATTGGATGTTCTCCACTTAAACGGATGAATATCCATAATCTGCTGTTCCGTCAGACTGATCTTCACACTCCTGACACAGCCTTCCAACCCTCGTTTCAAAAAAGAGACATACCAAGGGCGATCCAAATTCCCGATTGGAATTAAAGTTATATCTGTCCTGATTTTCTCAATCAGTTGTAAATATGCACAGATATCAAAATCAGCATTTCCTCCAGTAAAGACAATTGCATCCTTATCGCAAGCCATCAGGAAATTCTTCCCGAACTCTACAAGCCAAGGAGGGAAAGCCCCCTTGTTAAAAGCCAGTTCATAGAAATATCTCAATTTCGCTGCATCATGGTTTTGCATTGCCAGAAAAGCGTTTCCGCTACACTCGGCACCATAAAAATACTTAGCATCCCCGTAATTAGGGTTAAGTTCAAGAGCCTTATCAAGATACCCGAAAATACGGCTTGAATAATTATAATCGTAGCCGGCTAGGGGCCTGCTGTCATATGCGCGGTAGTGATTAAACCAACCCAGATAATAATATAAATCTGCATCTTTCGGAGTCTCTTTAACAGCCTTTTCGAGCAAATTTATTGCTTCACTATAATGTTCCTTTCGGAACTCCTCCAACGCCTGTTCTTTCAATGAAACTCCCTGGCCAAGCACTATTCCTGCAGGCAGCAAAAAAAGTAAAACCGTTATTAATTTTCTTATCATTTGCACAGCATTTATTCTTTTAATTTCACATAAATCAACTCATCCATAAGCTCACCATTTTTGAAGAGAGCTTTTTTCAACCTGGCCTCCAATGTAAAACCGGCTTTTTCCAAAACCTTTTGTGATCCTAAATTAGTTGAGAAAGGCCTTGCATAAATCCTTACAATATCAAACGTATCGAAACCGTATTTCACAATATCTCTTACAGCACTTGACATTATGCCGTTTCTCCAGTATTTTTCTGAAAGCCAGTACCCGATTTCGGCACTCATCTGATGAATGTCTGATTGTGGGAAAACGCCGATTGAACCGGCCGCCTCCCCGTCAATTTCAATAGCAAAGACCTTTGTGGGATTGTCTTTCCCGACCATTTCTATATAACCTTGCCCTGACTCATAAGTATATGGATGTGGAAACTGGTCGGTAAGCCATTTGGCAATATTGTAATTATCCGCATGTTTAACAAGACTGTCAAGATCTGAACTTCGCCACGGCCTCAAAATATAATCCATAATAATTCTTAATATTAAATTTTTAAATCAACCCGAAACAAATTGCAATAAAACTAGGGCCGTTCAATCCTCCATGCATAATTACCCCAACCCAAGAATTTTTGGTTTTCTGTACTATGTACGATTGGATGAAAATCAATGGCACTAAAGTGATCAGCAAATGCCATCCGAATGCAACATGAAACAATCCCCAGCCGAAGCCATGAACCAGCCAGGTATATTTTCCAAATGCAAGCTCCTGCCTTGGCAGCATAACCCCTCTCCAGAGAAACTCCTCACCCATGATGTTCAAAATCCAATATGGCAGCCATACAAGCAGCAACCAGTATCTTCCTTTGGATAAAGGCTCAAATACCATAAACGAGGGGGAGTGATCAAAACTTCCAATGAAGTACTCCATGCCCTTCATCACCAATCCGCTTGCAATACCGACAACAATCAGTCCGAGAATACTCCACAATAGATCTCTTTTCGAGATTTTGCGGAATCTCAGACGTTCATGCCAGGTCTTTCCCGTAAATCCATACCCCTCACTTCGCAAAACCAACATTCCGGTAATAATCAGCGGGGTAAAAATACCAAGACCTCCGACAATAAACCAAAATAGAATTGTCTCCTGCCCTGTCACTCGACTCAGATACGGAATCATATATTTTGTCATGCAATACATCAGGATTGCAGCAGGTATATATATCGCAAAGGAATCGGTCAAACCCAATTTTTTAATTGGAGTCTCTGTTGTCATGCTTTGATTTTTCATATTCATCAACAATTAATTTCGCTTTTTCATAATCAGAATCCGAGATAACCACCTTGACCCCACCCTCTGGCCTCCAACCATAACTTCTTGTTCCGATTATTTCATCTTTCAAAAAAGACTCAATACCCTCTATTTCGAGAATATTCTTTATCATCTGACAGTCAAACAGAGTACCGTCATATATCTCAATTGCATTCACTTATAACTCCCTCTTTTTAACTTTTCATTATTTACATTTTCTCTAATACACCGGACAGAAAAACCTATCCATTTTGGATGTACATCCCTGTACAAATCATCAAGACTATATACAATGCTGCGAAACCAGGCGTCGGAATTACCATATCCTGTACTGCTCCACCAAAATCCGCTACAGCCGGCAAGGAAGAAACGGCCTTTACGAGAACGCTCTCCACCCGGAAGGGCAGAAAATCCATAAAGATTCTCTCCATTGCCACCATCACGCCAGCCGGATTTGTCCTTAAGAAGCCGTCCGCATATTCCTCCCACTCTATACGGATCATTGGTTTCATCAACGATTGTATTATGACTCAATACATACTGCTTCAATATTTCCCACTCCTCATCAGTAGGCACACTCCATCCTAACGGACATAATTTCCCGGTTTCAACCGCATACCAGTTATATAATGCCCCATTGCGGCCTGAAGCGCTTTTGTCATTATTATACCAGCAAAACGCCCCTTCTACCAATCCTGGCCATACAGAGCTATCAGCGACCATAGGTATGCTCTTTCCGTTGTTATAGTATGTCGTTCTCAGATTTTCAGCCATCCACTCCTGGCCACCAATAGTTATTGTCTTATAGACATTTCCCTCAAAGTCAGAGACAATACCCTTGGACAACACTTGTGCGTCAAGTGACGTCAAAAAGCTCGTCAAAAGAGCCAAACATAACACCAATAATCTATACATGAAGTTTTGAAAGCAAATAATCAAAGTGATGTTTTGATCTCCTCAATCTTCTCTTCTCTTTCCAACGAAAAGGTTTTGCTTTTATCGTTGCAATATTCGTAAAGCTGCAACGCCTTTTCGTAATATTGACGAGAGAAATCAGACTTGCTACCGGATCCTATTCCGGCAACACATTCGGCTAAAAGCTCAATATTATCAATACTTAAACCCTTAATTGAGGATAGATATGCATTACCCTCCATTTTACCCAATGACATGAACTTTTCTAAATCAAAGCCCGCATCATTCAAAAGCATATCCTTTGTATCCTCAAATTGCTTTTCAATAGACAATGAAAGGTTATCACTCCCCCCGAAGAGCTTTTGCCTGATGGCACCCAAAATAGCCGCCATCTTCTCTATTTCCCTGAGAATGTAATCTTTCTGCTCCACATTAATACTTCTTAAAGCTATACTTCTCCCTGACTAATTGCTTCTCTTCGTCAGGCAGAGCTTTGAAGTATGATTTCCATCCGGGACAAAAATTGATATGCCAACGCCAGAACCTTCCGGCAAAAGATTTGGGCTTGTTGTCATACTTTGCCCTCATAGGGCAGTTTGCGCAATTGCTTTCCATAATATTCCGTCTTTACCAGGTTAAAAATCAGACACCTTTTATAAATACAAATATCAGATTTTTTATTAAGCACCGACAAAAAATTTACTTTTTCTCAATCTCGCGCAAATGCTCCATCCTCTTCTTCTCAAGGAATCCCTGAATGGTTTCCAGATGCTCCTTAACCTGCCCGTTCCCGAATTCATAGACTTTTGTGACCAGACCGTCCAGAAAGTCACGGTCGTGAGAGACGACAATCAGTGTCCCGTCAAAAGCAAGGAGTGCCTGCTTGAGGATATCTTTTGTCCTTAAATCAAGGTGGTTGGTAGGCTCATCCAGAATAAGGAAATTCACAGGCTCAAGCAGCAACTTAATCATTGCCAACCTGGTACGCTCTCCACCGGAGAGCACTTTCACCTTTTTGTCAACATCATCCCTTCCAAACATAAAGGCCCCGAGCAAATCACGGATCTTGGAGCGGATGTCACCCACTGCAATATCGTCAATGGTCTGGAAGACCGTAAGGTTTTCATCCAGCAGGGAAGCTTGGTTCTGTGCAAAATATCCAATCATGACATTGTGCCCAAGAGTGAGCTTTCCGTCATGTTCAATCTCCTTCATTATACACTTGACCAGTGTAGACTTTCCCTCACCGTTCCTCCCCACAAATGCCACCTTGTCACCACGCTCAATCGTAAGCGATGCATTGGAGAATATTGGACTGCCATCATAACTCTTCCCTACCCCGTCCATAATGACAGGAAAGTTACCGCTTCGCGGAGATGGCGGAAATTTAAGTTTCAAAGCAGATGTGTCAACCTCATCAACCTCAATAAGCTCCAGTTTCTCGAGCATCTTCACACGCGACTGTACCTGCAGGGTTTTAGAATATGTTCCCTTGAACCTCTCGATGAAATCCTTGGTCTCGGCAATCATCTTCTGCTGATCCTCGTACTGCCTTTGCTGCTGGCTGCGTCGCTCCTGACGGAGTTCCAGATAATGGGAGTAGTTCACCTTATAGTCGTAAATACGTCCCATCGTGAGCTCTATTGTTCTGTTTGTAACATTGTCGACAAAAGATTTGTCGTGAGAGATTAGCACAACGGCCTTTNNNNGGTTCATGAGAAAATCCTCCAGCCAGATAATCGACTCCATATCCAGATGGTTTGTAGGCTCATCGAGCAGAATGACATCCGGTTTGCGAAGCAGGATCTTTGCCAGTTCAATACGCATTCTCCAGCCGCCGCTCAACTCCGAGGTCTGCCTTCCAAGCTCCTCCCTTTTAAAACCGAGTCCGAGCAGCACCTTCTCCACATCCTCCTCGTAATGAGTAATATCAACGGCATAGTACTTTTCGCTCAGGGCAGAGAGATCCTCTATCAACTTGTAATACTCCTCAGAGTCATAATCCGTCCTCTCCTCAAGTTGCTTGTTGTAATCTGCAATCTGAGCCTCAATCTCATGTAAATGCTTAAATGCCAGAGAGGCCTCCTCAAAGACAGTTCTTCCGTCCTCAGTCATCAGATGTTGAGGAAGATATGCAATCAAAGAATCTTTTGGTGCTGAAACCACCCCTCTCGATGGATTCCTCTCCCCTGCCAGGATCTTCAGCAAAGTGGACTTCCCTGCACCGTTTTTACCCATCAAGGCTATCCTGTCATTGTCATTGATTACAAAAGACACATTTTCAAAGAGAACCGTACCACCAAATTCAACACACAGACCGTCGCAAGAAACCATTATTTTAAAATTTTGAGGTGCAAAGATATACAAAAAACTTTGGCAAGGTCATTTCGCTGAATCGGGGGCAGTGAAAGTCTTTGGATGAATGGTTTGTATGACACGCTCTGTGCTGTTGTTATTTTTCCTCTGATTGTCTACATTGGTGCTTCGGGAAAGATTACCGGCAAGGTTACCTCTGCGATTTCAAAGTTTCTGGGGGATATATCCTACCCTCTCTATATGGTTCATTATCCCTTCATCTATCTGTACTACGCATGGGTAAAGAATGAGAATCTGACGTTTGCCCAGTCTTTGCCCGGGGCTATTGCTCTTCTGGTCGGCAGTGTGATTCTGGCTTATCTGAGCCTGAAACTTTACGACGAGCCGGTCCGCAAATTCCTTACAAAAAAGCTTTTGCACAAAAAGTCGTAATTTAGCTTTGTTCTCGATAGCCGCTTTGATACTGTAGCAAAATACTGTCTCAGGGCTGTCCATCCTTAGTCGCATTACAGCTATAAGCTTTAAAGACGCTGGTTTTTCTTAA
>MTLE01004823.1_pt1 | contig 13963 bp, 12 predicted proteins | sample 1982461 | NCBI WGS metagenome assembly MTLE01 (sample SAMN05712605, study PRJNA340218) | biofilm metagenome | isolation source: sample SPL anode biofilm adapted to -200 mV | place: USA | collected 2012-02-03
ATGAAGACCTGGCCAGGGTGATTGCTTTGATTAAAAAGACGAAATGAGATGAAGAAGAATGTACTGGTTTTTCCCTGCGGTTCTGAAATAGGACTTGAAGTGTATCGATCGCTGAAGCATTCGACACACTTTAACCTGATTGGGGCTAACAGTGTAGAGGATCATGGTCGTTTTGTTTTTGAAAATTACATCGGAGATCTGCCATTTATAAACAGCGGTTCTTTTATCCCGGCCATGAAAAGGCTGGTGAAGGAGCTTGCCATCGATATTATCTATCCTGCTATGGATAGTGTGATTGCTTTGCTGAAGGAGCACGAAGAGGAACTGGGTTGTCCGGTGGTGGGTTCGCCGGCGGCTACTACGGCCATCTGCCTTTCGAAGAAGGAGACTTACCGGGTGCTGGACGGGGTTGTGCGGGTGCCGGCCACTTTCGAAAAAGAGGAGGTGGACAGTTTTCCTGTCTTCGTTAAGCCGGTTGTTGGGTATGGCTCGAGGGGTGCCAGGAAGATTACAAATGCAGCGCAGCTGACTTGTCACCTGGAGGAGTATCCGGATTCCGTAATTACGGAGTTTCTGCCCGGCGAAGAGTACACGGTAGATTGCTTTACCGACAGGGAGGGCCGGTTGTTGTTTAGCGGAGCGCGGTTACGCAACCGGATTTCAAATGGTATAAGCGTGAATACCAGACCGGTGGAAAGCGGTGTGGAGGAGTTTGAAGAGATTGCCCGGACGATTAACGGGAAGCTGACCTTTAGAGGTGCCTGGTTTGTACAGCTTAAAAGGGATGCCGACAATAAATTGTGCTTGCTGGAGGTGGCAAGCCGCCTGGGGGGATCGTCGTCGCTGTTCCGCAACAAAGGGGTGAACTTCGCACAGATGAGTCTGTTCGACCTGCTGGAGATACCGGTATCTGTGATTGAAAACAGGTACAGTATCGAGATGGACAGGGCCCTGGACAATAAATATAAGCTGGGGATCTCTTACAACGAGGTGTATATTGATTTTGACGATTGCCTGTTTCTGGAGAAACAGTTCTATAATACGGATGTGATGGCTTTTCTTTTTACCTGCTTCAACAAGGGGATTAAGATTAGTGTCTTGTCCAGACACCGGGAGAACCTGACCGAAAAGCTGGATAAGCTGCACATAAGCTTCTTGTTCGACAAGGTGCTGCATCTTACGAACGGTGAAAGAAAATCCGACTACATAACGAATCCGGATTCAATTTTTATTGATGATTCGTTTGCCGAACGCAAGGAGGTTGCCTTGCAAAAGGGTATTCCGGTTTTCGGACTGGATATGATTGAGTGTTTAATTTAATTACAGATTGATGACTGACGAAATACGGTATAATTGTCCCTACGGAGAAGAGAAGCTGAAAAGAGTTCAGGGCATTTTGCTTGAAATGCTCGTTGAAATCGATGCTCTGTTTGTTAAACACAACATACGTTATTTCCTTATTTACGGAACGTTGCTTGGGGCTGTAAGGCACAAAGGCTATATTCCGTGGGATGACGACCTGGATATTTGTGTGATGAAGGACGATTACGACCGGGCGATGGATATCTTACGAAAGAACCTGCCCGACCGGTACATTGTACATGACAAGCTGACGGATCCCATCTACTGGTGTGAATTCAGCAAAATAAGGTATCGGAAAAGCGACACGACCTGCGAGTTGTGGCCGGAGGATAATAAGTTTAAGTACCGGGGGGTATGTCTGGATATTTACAGATGCTGGGAAGAAGACAGGTCGCTGTACGAATACAGATATGAGAAAAACCTGGAGGTGCTGGTTTACCATGCCCGCAACCTGGGTGGTTCCGGCGGAGCCAAACAATGGGCCCGGTCTTTAGTGGGACTGGGATACCGGGTATTGTCGCAGGGGTATTACTGGTTGCGCAAGACGGTGGAGAAACGGGAGGATTATTACTGGTTTGACCCCGACTTCCATTGCACCCCGGCTACAAAAGAGGAGCTGTTCCCTTTCAAGCAGATGGAGTTTAACGGCAGATGTTATCCCGTACCCAATGATCCGGACAGCATGCTGAGGAAAAAGTACGGCACTTATATGGATTTGCCGGCACTGGAGCACCGCAAGCCGCATTACAGTTCTGTTGAATTTGAAGATTGAACAAAGAGATGAACGAAGAACAGATTTTAGTAAGCATTAATTGCATTACATACAATCACAGGGAGTACATTGTGCAGTGTCTGGAAGGCATGCTGATGCAGAAGACCGACTTTAAGTTTGAGATTCTGATTCACGACGATGCCTCTACGGATGGCACCGATGTGGTTTTGAGGGAGTATGCAGAAAAGTACGGAGATATAATCCGCCCGATTCTGCAGACGGAGAATCAGTACTCCAAAGGGGTGGATATATGGAATACGTACCAGTTTCCGAGGGCAAGGGGCAAGTATATTGCTATTTGCGAAGGGGATGATTACTGGACCGATCCGCTGAAGCTGCAGAAACAGGTGGATTTTATGGAGAAGAACGGACAGTATGCGTTTTGTTGCCACCGGTTCAGTATTTTCGACCAGGAATTGAAGAGCTGGAATGCCGATTATATTGCCTCCATCGAACCGCCGAAAGGTGATTTGGTTATTACGAAGGAGCTGTTTTTCAGGATCTGGGTGACGCATCCGCTGACGGCTCTGATACGCAAGGATTGTTACGACCGCATTGCACAGGCGCTTACAAAGTACAGGTTGCAGCGGGACGTGCATCTGTTTTACCATCTGCTGCAGACTGGAAACGGGTTTCTGCTGAACGAGGACATGGGGGTTTACCGTGTGCATCAGGGGGGCATTGCCAGCAAGAAGAAGGAGTATGAGAAGCTGAGGACGGGGTATCTTATTTACAAGGAGCTGTATCTTCAGAACCTTACGGATTTTACCTTGCTGAAACATTACCTGTATTACGGGGTTGTGTACAGGATTACTAAAATGAAAAACAGATAAGCTATGTTCTCAGTTGTTGTACCTCTTTACAATAAGGAAAAGTCCATTCTTAAAACCATGGAGTCTATATTGAGTCAGACTTTTACAGACTTTGAAGTTATTGTGGTGAACGATGGCTCAACCGACGGCAGCGTTAAGGTGCTGGAGTCTGTACAGGATGACAGGGTACGCGTGTTCACCAAAGAGAACGGGGGGGTTTCAAGCGCCCGGAATTACGGCATTCTGAAGGCTTCGTATGATCTGGTGGCTTTTATAGACGGGGATGATGCCTGGGACGAAAGCTACCTGGAACAAATGGCCGGATTGATTGCCCGGTATCCGGAATGCAGCGTTTTCGGTTCGGCCTGGTGCCGTACAACCAACGGAGTAAATGAGTACGAGGATTTTGGGCTTGAGAAAGATCTGGCATATAAAATAGATCGTTATTTTAAGCAAGCTGTTAAACATACATTGCTTTGTACGTCGTCTGCCATTGTACGGAAAAGTGCCCTGGTAGAGAGCGGAATGTTTGATACCAACCTGGTGATGGGCGAAGATATGGATTTGTGGATAAGACTGAATCTGGGTTATGAATTTGCCTTCCTGAATAAGGTGCTGGCCTTTTATATTCAGGATGCCGAAAACAGGGCGTGTAACACGGGGTTGAAGCCTTTAAAACAGAATATCCTTTCGCGCCTGGCGGATTACGCGACGGCCGAAACAAAGAACAGGGAGCTGAAGTTATACCTGGATTCGTTTCGTGTAAGGCAATGTATCCCCTATTTCTTTACAAAAGAGAACAAACAGGAGGTGCTTCGTATTATAAACCAGGTAGACTATTCGGCGCTACCTTTCTACTGGCGTATCATTTACAGCAGATTTGCCTGGGATGTAAAAAGACGGATGTATCAACTATATAAGAAAACAAGATGAAGTTATCGATTGTAATTCCTACGCTTGGAAGGGTGAAGGAGGTAAAGGCGCTTTTGCAGTCTGTATCTGAAAACAGCAGGGCTGATTTTGAAGTTATTATCGTTGACCAGAATTTTTCGGATGTTCTGGACGGGATGGTAACGGAGTACAGGGATAAGGGGCTTTCCATCAGACATTACAAGGTTGACTTCAGAGGTCTTTCGAAGGCCAAGAATTGCGGGATTGAGCATGCAGAGGGGGAATATATATGTTTTCCCGACGATGATTCCACTTTCTGCAAAGGGACCATCGATTATGCGTTAGCTATTTTGGACACGAAGGAATATGAGATTGTATGCGGTAAGTGTGTGGATGAGACGGGAACAGATTCTGTAAAGCTGTTTGCCGGTACCGCTTCGGCTTTGTCGCTGCAGTCTTTCGAAGATAAGTTTATTGAGGCTACCATGTTTTTTGAGACATCGTGTATCAAAAGATATATGTATGACGAGGGTTTGGGTATCGGAGCGTTTCACGGTGCCGAGGAGGGTTTCGATATCGTTTACCGGATGCTGAACGAGGGTGTAAGGTTGTTCTACGATCCGAAGATTGTTTTTTATCATCCGCAGGTTATCTTCGGACATGCATCGTCGAGAGAGATAAGGCGGGTGTTTACCTATAGATGCGGCTATGCCAGGGTGTGTTTGAAGCACAAGCTTACAGGCAGATACCTGGACAGACTGATAAAGGTTGCCTTGTACCTTCCGTTTGTAATGGTATTTAAACGGGGTAAGACCAGATATTATACGGCTGAATTACTGGGACTGTTAACCGGTGCGGTGGTAAAATGAAAAATATATACCTGATATTGATCGTTTTCGGTCTCCTTATGTCATACGCGATATTTAAGGAGGATACGTTATTGATATCATTCTTGTTTCTTATTTCGCAGTCTGCGTTAGGCATTCTTTGGTTGAATAAGATTAACAAGGGTATGTTTTTTCAGGACTTCAGGGTGTTTTTTATCTGCACCTATTCCTTGTATGCCGTTTTTTTACCGCTCACTTCGCTGGCCGGACTTATCTCTATTTTTAAGGATGAGATGAGTTCCATCACCTTCTTATATGGTTCGGGCTTGCTGGGTTTTAATGTTATCAACATGCTTTATCCCACCAAATGGGAGAATAAGATTAAAGAGATCAAGCTTCCAAGGGGTACGGATACGATTCTGGCTTTTTTGTTTTTACTGATCGCCTACTCTGTATATTACATGCATTCTGCCGGCATCTCCGTTTTCAGTCTGAGCAACATGAGCAGCCGCACGGAGCTTGGAAAAGCGATATCGCAGTCGTGGATCGTGATTACGTTTATCGTCATCGTTACCACGAACTACCTGATTTATCTGTACCCCGCACTCAGCAGGATGCAGAAGATGGCTTTTCTGGCATTGGTGGTCACGTATTGTTTCTTTCAGATTTCGCTGGGAAACCGGAGGGAGATAAGCACGATTCTGTTCTTTTTGTTTGCCTATTATCTCACACAGAAGAAGACGAATCTTAAACTGAAATATATATTTGTACTGCTGGTATTGTTTATCGGCATTTTTTATGTTACCATTATCCGCGATGAGAACGTACGTTCGCTTACCTCGAGTGAGGCGTTTGAAGTGGTTTTGGTATCCAACGAGTTTATCTATCCGATTCAGACCACAGGGTACATCATTAAGGACGACTGGGATTTCCGTTTCGGGTCTACCTACTTCTTATTACCGGTACAGGTATTGATACCCAGAGCCATATACCCGGGGAAGCCGGCTACGCTGGGGGCCGAGTTTGTTGAGAAAACTTTTGGAAGCGATTACATGGGTTTTGCCTATACTCCTATTTCGGAGGCATTTCTGAACTTTGGATATTTCGGTCCGTTTCTGGTTATGTTTGTGCTGGGTTCGTTTTTTATACTGATTCTTAAGAAGCGGAAAGACGGACTGGACTTCAAGTACTTTATTTTATATTGTTTTGTCTTTGATTTCTGCAGGGGTGACTTCTCGTCGGTCTTCTATGCTCTTTTTGTAAGCTATATTGTGGGGTATCACGCCATCAGGTATATATCCCGGAAGAAATTTAAAATCATATGAATATCGTTTTTGATAATATAATTTTCTCGCTTCAAAGGTCGGGAGGAATTTCTGTTGTTTGGGAGGAGCTTCTTAAAAGGGTGATTCGCGAAAAGGATATCTCCACCCTGTTTATCGAATACAACAACCACAATATTAATAGAAATTCGCTGGATCTGAAAGAGGAAGATATTTTACCAAAAGAGGCGGGATTGGTTCGGCTGAAGCGTTATTTTAATCCGCAGTATGAGATGAACGGGAAGCACATCTTCCATTCGTCTTATTACCGTACTTCACCCCGTAAAGATGCGGTTAATATAACTACTGTACACGATTTTACCTACGAATATTATTACAAGGGATGGCGCAAATCGCTTCATTGTTTTCAGAAGTATAATGCGATCCGAAATTCTGATTACATTATATGCATATCGGATAATACGAAAAAAGACCTTCTGAAGTTTGTGCCGGATGTAGACGAGAGTAAAATCAGGGTTATATACAACGGTGTATCCGAACAATATCACGTAATTGAAAATCCGGATAGACGGTTGCTGCCCTTCGAGGCGCAGTCGTTTGTATTGTTTGTTGGATCCCGTGAACCCTATAAGAACTTCGACCTGACGGTGGAGGCGATTGCCCGGACAGATATGAATCTGGTGGTGGTGGGTGGAAAACTTACTGAAAAAGAGGAGCAGTTCCTTACGCAGAAGCTGGGCACACATCGTTACAAAGGATTGTCGCATATTTCAAATGAAGAACTTAATTTGCTGTACAATGCAGCACATTCATTATTATATCCGTCTTCTTATGAGGGATTCGGTATCCCGGTTATTGAGGCGCAAAAGGCCGGATGTCCGGTTATAGCCTACAAGGCATCCTCAATACCCGAAGTTATCGGAAACACTCCTCTGCTTATGGAGGAGCTGACTCCGGCGGCGATACTTGATTCTATGGGTGTGCTTTCAGACCCCGGAAATAGAGAGGCGATAGTTAAAAATGGATTTGCTAACTCGGTACGGTTTACATGGGATAATATGTATAAGCAAACGCTTGATCTGTATCACGAGAGTTTTCGCCATTCTTAACAGTGAAAATGAAAAACAATATCAAACTTTTATGAAGCAGGTTTTATCTGTTGGTTTGTTGAGTTGGTCGCAACTTGTTTTGTGTGCTGCTTTGGTGTTTTTTTGCGGGGGATGCGACAAGGAGGAGATGCATGAGGAGGAGACTCTTTATATCATGGAATATTCCGTTGACAAACCGGAAGGATTTATTATTGATATTGTTACCGGGAAACCGATAAAGTCGGGCTACGCCATTGCGTACAGGGAAACCCTGAAAAGTAAAGGGAAGGATAACTTACGCAAGGTTATAGATTGTGCCAAGCAGCATGAGGGTATTATTATTGGTAAACCGGATAAGGACGACAATACGTACTATTACGAAAGTTGCAGGGTATTTAACAGCTTATCGGCTAAGGATGCCCGGAAGTTTGCCAACGAGAACTGCAACTGCGCTGTTTATAAGATTACCAGTGAGACCAAGATAGAGAGCCGGGTTATCAATTACTGGAACTCAAACGATTCAATTTTGATCAACAATAAAAGGATTCGTGTCTATAACCCTTATAAAGGTAAGGGAAACCTTTCCTTGAAAGGGATGCTTCACTGCCATACGGATAATTCGCAAAGGGTGGATAAATTTGGAAGCGGTAGTGCGGAACAGAATATTATTAAATGGAGAGACAAAGGGGGGTACGACTTCTTCTCAATCACCGATCATAACTATGCAACGGATATTATTGAGAAGGATGGAATTATCAACCTGGGAAAAGCACTTGAAGATACAAAAAAGGAACAGCATCTGGTGGTATTGAATCTGCCGGCCGATTACATTTATGTGGATATGGGAAGCCAGATGGCCACTTTGTCTCCATATTACCAGAGCTTGGGTGCCTACGTAGTTTATGCCCACCCGATGTGGGAAGGAGCCTTGCAAAGTGACGACCAGATAAAATGTGCCGGTTTCTCCAATTTTGTAGAGGTTTACACCAATACCATTGAAAGCAGCCGGGCTTTCGACATTATGTTGTCTAAAGGGTACAAGGTATTTTGCCTGGGAGTGGACGATTATCATTACAATGAGTCTTTTAAGGATTCGTTCTTTAATACGGCCTGGGTTGTTGCGTTTGCCAGGAATAAAGACAAGGCTTCGATATGGGACGCCTTGTTGACCGGAGCTTCGTATGCTTCGACCGGCGCACAGATATCAAATATAAGCCTATCAAAAGAGGGGGTGATTGAGGTTACTTGTCCGAAGCCTTCCGTAATCCGTTTTCTTGGATATAATGCAAACCAAAATGACAAGCCCTTGGCTCTTAGCGTAACATCGAGCTCCACCTACGGAAGGTATCAGGTAGTGGGTAATGAAAAATATATCCGTGTTGTTGTCCAAAACGAAAGGGGAAAAGCCTCGAGCCAGGCTTTCGTCATTCTCCCTTAATCTGTCATCTTTTTATTACTAAATGTATTAAACAATGAAATTTTCGATCATTACAGTTTGCTACAATAGCAGCGCAACTATCAGGAACGCAATTGAATCTGTACTTACGCAAACGTATAGGGATATAGAATATATAATTGTAGACGGGGCCTCCACTGATGGGACCCTCGATATAATAAAAGAATATGAACCCAGCTTTAACGGCAGGATGCACTGGATAAGCGAACGAGATAAAGGGTTGTATGATGCCATGAACAAGGGATTTGCCATGGCTACCGGCGATGTGATCGGACTGATAAATTCGGACGACCTGTTTTGTGATATCAATGCAATCGAACTGGTGGTGAAGAAATTTAAGGAAGACAGCTCGCTGGATTGCGTGTATGCCGATCTGTATTATGTGGCCAAAGATAATATCTATAAAATAGTACGGAAGTGGAAATCCGGCGAAAAACGCTCTTTCTCGAAAGGCTGGCATCCGGCACATCCTACGTTCTATGTAAAAAAGGCTGTGTACGACCGGTGCGGATTGTTTGACCTGGACTTTAAGCTGGCAGCCGACTTTGAGCTGATGCTTCGTCTTGTCGAAAAAGAAAACATCTCTGTCGCCTATCTGCCGGTTCCGATCGTGCGCATGCGGCTGGGAGGTGCAACAAGCAAGAATCTGACAAATATTAAACGTGGAAACATTGAGTGCATCCGGGCTTTCAAGAAAAACGGGATTGCAGTTAGTGCCTTCTATCCGATATATCGTTTGTTTCCAAAATTAAAACAGTTTTTGCAATGAGTGATTTAAGAAAAAATCTATTGTTTACCGGGGCTTCTGGTTTTCTTGGCTCGAACATCAAGCCATTAATTTCAAAGCAGTATGTTGTAAAGACAATGGGATTGTCTGAAGATGAAGATTATAGAGTTAATCTTGCTCACACTGTTCCCTCATTAAATGAACATTTCGATGTAGTATTGCATGCTGCAGGAAAGGCTCATTTTATACCTGTATCTGAAGAAGAGAAACAACAATTTTTTGACATTAATTACAAAGGAACCGTCAACTTGTGCAAGGCTCTGGAGAAATCGGGACTTCCATCGTCATTTATCTTTGTAAGTTCTGTGGCTGTGTATGGTGTTGACAAAGGGGAATCTATCACAGAAGATTATCCTTTAAAAGGAAGGGATCCATATGCTTTAAGCAAAATGAGAGCAGAAGAATTCCTGAATAATTGGTGTAAGAAAAATGGCGTTACATTAAGCATAATAAGACCTTCACTGATTGCGGGTCCGAATCCCCCGGGCAATCTGGGAAGAATGATCAAGGGTATTAAAACAGGCAAATACCTTAGTATTTCGGGTGGCCAAGCCCGCAAGAGTGTGCTGATGGTTCAGGACATCGCCTACCTTATTCCTAAGCTTGAAAAGAAAGGGGGCGTGTACAATGTATGCGATTCCGAACAGCCTACCTTCAGGGATCTGGAAAGGCTTATCTCAAAACAGTTGAACAAGTCGACACCCATCTCGTTACCCTATAAATTAACAAAGATCGTTTCATATATGGGAGATATCATAGGCAGCCGGGCTCCTATCAATTCATACAGTTTCAATAAGATTACGAATTCCCTGACCTTCTCAAACGAAAAGGCACGGAAAGAGCTGGATTGGCAGCCGTTAAGCGTCCTGAAAAACTTCAAGATCGACAAGGATTCCTGAAAAAGAGTTCCATAGATAAAAAAACACCCCAAAAGTTTGAATATACTTTTGGGGTGTTTTTTATTTACATGCGCTGACTTATCTTAAGCTCTTTATCTTGTTAAGGATATCCTTTCCCAACAATATCCACCCGGTACTGCAAACAAAAGCAAGGAATAGAAATCCGAGCAGGATAACAGGTTTATTAGGTTCGGATGCTTTTAAAGGCACGCTGGATGGCTGTATTACGGTGTATACGGGTGTAACCTCCTGAACTTTGGCTTTGGCCAGTTGTAACTGCTGTGAAAGCTGGTTGTAGACGGTAAAAGCCAGGGAGGTTTCGTTTTGCAGACGTTCCATACGTGAACGGAAGCCTATAAGTACAATGTCTCTGTTGGCATCGGCAAAATCGGCATACTTCTTTTGAGCTGCATAGTAGCTGTCTCTTGCTTCAAAATACAGCTTCTCTGTGTAAGCCAAGTCTTGTTTGGCTTTGTTGGTTCTGTAATTAACGATATATTTCCTTAGGTTTGAAGCCACCGTATCAGCCAGTGCCGAAGATATATGGGGGTCCTGCATTGAAACGCCAATGGTTATCAGTCCGTTCTTCTTATTTACATTCAGCGAAATCCGGTTGCTGATGGATTGCATGGCCGAAATCTGATTCTCAGTGAGATTTGCCACGTCAAATACCGGTTTCTTATCCTTGGATTCGCTGTCTGCAAATAAGGAGACTGCAAACCCGATTGCCTTTACAGGAGCTGTTGCCAGATGGTTCCACCATGCTTTACGCTGGTCGTTACGCATATATTCGTATAATGTTACCGCTTTGCTTTCGTTCTGCTTGGTAACAGGCACCGTAAGCAGTTCAAAAAGAAAGGGGGTGGATTTAACAATATCCGGATAAAGCTCGGGCGACAAGGCATCGCTACCGGAAGAGCTGGAAAGATTTATACCGGCGAAACTGGCAAGAGCGCCTAAACCGGCAGCCCCTCCTCCGGATTTACTTCCTGACTCTGTTGCCATGGTGATTGTTGTGGTATATTCTTTAGGAATGCTGAAAGCAACCACAAGACCGATAACCAAAGCAACTCCACATGCTTTTACTACAAGAGAGCGCTCTTTCCATACTTTATATAGAATATCCACGAGATTAAAATCTTCGTCCAATAGTACCTTATTATTATTTTGTATTTCGGCCATACTTTTATTATTTGAACAGTGTAATCATACTGGCAATAATAGCTCCTAATGAAGCAGCTGACGTTCCCAGCGAAATAATTTCGGCGGTAGTCATACCTCGCTTATCTGGTTTGGCAGGGACTACGATTTCGCATCCGGGCTGGATAGCTTTACTTGAATTACCTGAGACCTCAGCAACAGTTCCGTTCATATAGACGACAAAGACTTTGCTCTTGCGGGCTTTCTGTCCGAATCCTCCGGCCTGATTGATATAGTGTTTAAGCTTCTTTCCCTTCTGATAAACAACCGTATTGGGATACATTACCTCGCCGTTTATCTTTACCGTATTAATGTATTGTGGCACTAATAGCTGATCTCCTTCACGAAGTACCAGGTCGTAATCTGATCCGGGGTTGGCCAATGCTTTTTCCAGCTGGATTCCTACCGGATAGTTGGTGTCTGTTTCCAGGGATTCAACTTTTATGGAGTCTTTTTCCGTAGCGTTTTTCTTTGCCATCTTGAGGGTACGTTCCAGACGGGCGGTCTCTTCTTCATTCATCTTACGGATCAAACGGGCTCCGGCCGGATAGGCCTCTTTGGTGAGTCCGCCGGCTTTACGTACCAGGTCGCTTAGGCGTTCGTTCTTTATAGAAAGGGCGTGGGTACCGCCGAATACGACCTCACCGGTTACACTTACATTGGATTGTTCCTGATAACCGGGACTGCGGCGCACGTAGATTTCGTCGAAGGGTTCGAGGATGAAACCGGGGGTGCCGTCAACCACAAAACCGTCCTTTAGAGAAAAGCTGAAGGTCTCCCCTACTTCGGATCCTACCCGCTGACTTTTAGGGTCCTTGATACGACGTGCCACATCCACACGGATGGTTGAGGCCGATTCGAGCAATCCGCCAGCCTGCACTATTATGTCTTCAATGCTTGCATTTTTGGCGTAAGGATAGACTCCCGGAAGTGCAACCTCGCCATGGATGGTAAGTACGCCTGCCTCTTTAAGGTCATGTATGCTGGGGATATAAAGTACATCGTTTTTCTGCAAAGGAATATCCGCCGTGCTACCTTTAAGGATTCCCTTCAGGTCCACCGGAATAATCTCCAGCGTAAGGTCTTCGTGCATACGGGTGATCTCGGCCCGGTTCAGGAAAGCGTCGCCCATTACTCCTTCGGCTTTATCTATCAGCTTCTTTACGGAGTTGACTTCGTCGCTGAGCTGATAAAGACCTTCGCGGTACACGGCTCCTTTGATTTCGACACGGTTTTCGAAGCGGTCGAGTATCTGATTAACCGAAAGTGAGTCGCCGTCGGTTACCCTGAAATTGGCAAACTGGGCTGTTTCAACATTGAATATCTGTCGCTCGCGTCCGCTTTTACGAATCAGCCGGATACTTTTTGTATAGGCATCGCCTGTAAATCCGCCTGCGTAGGTTAGCAGATTAGCTACTGTTTCAGTATTTTTCATTTCGTAAATAAGCGGTCGTTTTACATTGCCGGTTATGGTTACCAGGCAATCGTACGGTGTAACGATAATTACATCGCCATCCATCAGACGTATATCGTTACTGAATTTGCCGTTCATCAGGTAGTCGTAAATATCCAGTTCTGCCTTGAGCTTGCCTGCACGCATTACCTGGATGTGGCGCAAGCTACCGATATCGCTTACACCGCCTGCATTGTAAAGGGCATGGAATACCGAAGCAAACGATGACAGGGCATAGGTTCCGGGTACGGCTACTTCGCCCATGATGTTTACCTGTATGGTTCTGATCTGCCCCAGAGTAAGTTTTATGCTGGATGTGGACTGGTCTGTAACACCGGAGTAGATGCTTCGGAATTTCTGCTGAATATAGGAATTGGCGTCTGCAACCGTTAATCCGTTCAGGTAAACCGGTCCGAGATTGGATATATTAATATTGCCATCCGGCGAGATGGTTTCTGTATAGGTGTTTTGATAGGCCCCCCAGATATCGATGATTACCTGATCGCCCGGACCAAGCTGATAGTTGGCTGGAGTGGCAATGTTTACATTGGGTTCGAATGTGAGGTTTTTATTATTGAAAATATCCCGTCCGAATATTTTGGGTTTTCGCTTGCTCTTCTCAATGCTGTCCAGTACCATACTATCGGTAATTGCAAACTGAAGTTCGTCGTACACTTCGTTGGTAAGCTGACCGGTAACCGGTTTTTTTTCCTGAGGTTGTTTTTCGCGCGTACGGTTGGTGCCCGTTGTTTTCTGGTTAGTGGCGGTTGATGCCTGACTCTTTTCATATTTATCCTTGAGTCGCTGCATCTGTTCGGGCGTTACACCCTTTGCCGCCAGCTCCGTAGCCATTTGCTGCTGGCTCTTTCCGCTGAGCTGTGCCTGCTGGACGTATTGGATAATTTGTTCGTCGCTCATGCTTTGAGCCTGCACGGCGCCGCTGTATACAAAAATACAAAGGATTAATGTGAATAATGTACGCATGTCTGTTTTTTGGTTTATTATCAGTAATATGCCTGTTGGTTCTTGTTTTATAAGAGGTTGCAAAGTTAGCCATTTCTTTTGAACCCGAAAGCATTTTTATATCGGATTCGTTCGGAACCGTAAGGATATATTGTATGATGCTTCTGACA